>Ga0256404_1000069_pt1 | contig 231486 bp, 196 predicted proteins | sample RumenRJG_01DNA_FD_185990 | JGI IMG/M metagenome (GOLD analysis project Ga0256404, IMG submission 185990) | Bovine rumen microbial communities from Lethbridge, Alberta, Canada - RJG_01 | ecosystem: Host-associated > Mammals > Digestive system > Stomach > Rumen | place: Canada: Alberta...
CGCCATCAATCTATTTAGAAGAAAATTTCTAGATTAAAAAAATTAAGTATCGCGGGGTAGAGCAGCCTGGTAGCTCGTCGGGCTCATAACCCGGAGGTCGGAAGTTCAAATCTTCCCCCCGCAACCAAATGCCTAAAATGCACGTATCCTAATGGTACGTGTTTTTATTTATCTTAAATAGAAGCAATCAACGGATGGTTCAAAGAAGAATTATTCATAGATTTCAACCTAAAGAAATGTGACAATGTTTTATCTTTGATAAAGGATTACATCTATTACTATAACTATGAACGTCCAATGTACTGTTTACAATACAAAACCCCACATCAGTTTAAATCTGACATTGGGTATTGATGCTTTTTTGAACTGTCTACTTTCTCTTGACTAGTGCAATTAATATGATAAATTAGTTAATAGTATTAAGTAATTATTAAGGAGTGATTGCTATGGATTTTAAAGAAGCTATGCAAAAAAGACACATGGTTCGTAAATATACAGATAAACCTTTATCCGATGAGATTATCGCAAAAATAAATGAAAGAATTGAACTGAATAATAAAACTTATAATCTTAATATGAAACTTATGATTAATAATAGCAAAGGTGTAAGTAGTATTATGAAGTTAATAATGGCTAGAGGTGTAAATAACTTTATAATTCTTGCAGGAGATGTAAGTGGAAATTTAGATGAAAGATTAGGATATTCTGGAGCAGATATAATGTTATATGCTCAAACATTAGGATTAAATACTTGGTGGGTTGGTGGAACATTTAATAAGTCTGTAAGGAGATATGTAGACAATAAAAAGGTAACTGGAATAATTGCTATTGGATATGGTCAAACACAAGGCGTCCCACATAAGTCAAAAAATGTAGAAGATGTTTCTAAATATGAGGGTACTATTATTCCACCTTGGTTTATTAGTGGTGTAGAAGGAGCTTTACTTGCTCCAACAGCATTAAACAAACAAGACTTTATGCTCATAGGAAATGGGAATAGAGTAAAGATAGAATGTAGTAATGGTATATTTACAGGCAGTAATGTTGGTTTGATAAAATATCATTTTGAACTAGGTGCAGGAAAAGGAAATTTTGAATGGGATAATTAGAAATGAACTATAATGAAAAGGCAGAAGAAATATTTAATAGTTTAACTAAGAGAAAAAAATTTGCAGATAAAATGCCATCTAATATCTCACAAGGAGAATCGGGAGTTTTATTATATTTGCTTAATAACGATAGTGTAAGTCAAAGTGAGTTAAGTGAGAAATTAAATATAACAATGCCTAGAGTAGCTGCAATAATAAATACATTACAAGATAAAATGTTAGTAATTAAGAGAACAGATCTTAATGATAAAAGAAAGACTATTATTACAATTACAGAAAAAGGAAAAAAAGACATTCTCCAAAAAAGAAAAAGAGCAATTATATTTATAGAAAGTATCATAAAAGAATTAACTGATGAAGAAATAATGCAATATATTTCTATCAATAAAAAGATAGAGGAAATTTCAAATAACTTGAAAGACTGATACTATATGAGTAGTCAAATTGAAGAATTAAAAAGTTTTATTGTTGCAATTGTATTAAAACGCAACATTCAATACAATGATTATTGGTAGCTTCGGCTATTGATATATAAAGTGAAGGTGTATTGTTGCATCATTAAGTTGTATGCCCCCTTCACTTTTTGTTTGCTCGTTTAATAAATGGATATTTGATATCAACGTGCTTTTAAATTGGCAATGGTTGTTTTGAAAACTATCCTTTTTATCGTTGATGGTGCAACCGGTTCATATTATGGGGAGTGGTAAAATAACTTTAAAAAGTCTTTTTCCAGAAGAAAAGTAAACAAATAGCAGCTTGAATTGGTACACCTACCAAATAAAGCATCCAGAGTGAATAAATTCCTAAAACAATACTAATACAGTAAACAGTTGTTATAACTAACCAAACAAATAAACTAATTGAAATAAGTCTAACTAACCAATAATTTTCTTTACACCCATAAAAATTCACAGTCAAGGCACAAAGTGGTGTAGCTGCAACGAATGCTACCCAATATTTTTCAGCATTTTCAGCATTTTTTACAACTGGATAGATAAATATTACAGTAGCAATTAAAAACAACGCAACACAAAGCAAAATTGTAATTAAAAGGTTTCTAACAAACATTTTCCTTTTTGGAGAATTTAAATCTTTATCGGAATGTTTAGAAATCAAGAATTCGATATTGACATCAAAAATCTTGGTAATTTCATAAAGCATCTCAATACTTGGTACATTTTCGCCTCTTTCCCATTTAGAAATAGCTTTATCCGAGTAGTTTAATTTATCTGCTAAGTCAGATTGAGTCATACCCGCACGTTTTCTAAGCTTTGTTATATTTTCTGCGATATTTTCATTAATATTGTCCATAAAATCTAACATTCTCCGTTTCGTAGAATACAATTCTACAATATATAGCGTAGAGTTTCCTTTACACCTTTATTTCATTATTATACATTAACGACAGGAATTCTAATATGAAAGTCTTAATCGTTTGTGATGTTCTTGGTGAAGAAAATAACGGAACTACTATTGCTGCAACCAATTTAATCAAATATTTAAAAAGGCAAGGTGATGAAGTTCGTATCCTTTGTGCTGATCAAGATAAAAAAGGACAAGAAAACGTTTATGTTGTTCCAAATATTTATTTAGGTCTCCTTATTAATAATATAGTAAAGAAAAATAACGTTAACCTTGCTAAACCAGTTAAAAAGATCATAAAAGAAGCCTTAAAAGGCGTTGATGTTGTTCATGTAGTTATGCCTTTTCCCTTAGGAAACAAGACCGCAAAGATAGCAAGAAAAATGGGAATCCCTGTAACTGCAAGTTTCCATTGCCAAGCTGAAAACTTTACTGCTCATGTATTTAATACAATTGATAGCAAATTAGTGAATAAAATCGTTTATAAAACTTTTTACAAGAAGTTATACAAAAGAGTAAACGCGATTCATTATCCTACAGAATTCATCAAAGATGTTTTTGAAACAACAGTAAAAAGAAAAACAAATGCTTATGTAATTTCTAATGGTGTTAACAATTGTTATAAAAAACTTGATATTGTTCGTTCAGAAGAATTTGAGAACAAGTTTAATATTTTATTTATTGGCAGATTATCTAAGGAAAAATCACACGATTTACTATTAAAAGCTGTCTCTTTAAGTAAATATAAAGATCAACTCCAACTTTATTTTGCAGGACAAGGCCCAAGATTAAAACAGGTTTTACTTCTTTCTAAAAAGTTGAAAATTAACACTCCTATAATTAAGTTTTACTCTAGAGATGATTTGGTGAAATTAATCAATTCCTGTGATCTTTATGTTCATCCTTCCAAAATTGAAATCGAGGCAATTTCCTGTTTAGAAGCAATTTCTTGTGGTTTAGTTCCTGTTATTTCTGACTCAAAAAAAAGTGCAACAAATAGATTTGCATTATCGGAAAAGAATCTGTTTAAGTATGATTCTCCTCAAGATTTAGCAAATAAAATTGATTATTGGATTGAGCATCCTGTAGAAAAACAAGAATGCGCTAAGCAATATCTAGAAAATTTGAAGCCTTTTGATCAAGAGGAATGTATGAAAAAGATGAGAAATATGCTTTTAACTTACTCAAAAGAAGAAAATCATACTCCAAAAACAACATATTATTACGAAGATGAACTTAATGATGATTTTGCATTCAATGGAATTGTTGCAAAGAAAACACCTGCAAAATATAAATATTTGCATAAAAACCCAATCTATAAGTTCTTTGAATTTATTCTTTATTGGATTATTGCTAAACCAGTCGTGTTATTAATTAACAAGATTGCATATAAACAGAAATTTGAGAATCACTTAACGTGCAAAAAGAGTGAACTTAAAGGTTGTTTTATATACGCAAATCACACTTTGGGAATGGGTGATGCTTACACTCCAAATCTTATTTTTGGCGAAAAGAACAATGTAATTGTTGGTCCTGAAGCAACCTCTGTTTTTGGAATTAAAACTATCGTTGGAATGCTTGGAGGAATGCCTTTACCTTCAACATTAAAAGGTTTCAAAAACTTCTTAAATGCGATTGAGAAGAAAACATCAAAAGGTCAACATATTACAATCTATCCAGAAGCGCATATTTGGCCTTACTATACAGGCATTAGAAACTTCAAAAGCGCATCTTTTAAATACCCAGTCGATTTAGATAAACCAGTAATATGTTTAACAAACACTTTTGTGCCTTATAAAAAATCATTTAGATTAGTCACTCACATTGATGGACCTTTCTATCCTAATTTAACTATTGATAAAAAGGATGCAGTGGAATTGTTAAGAAATGATGTCTATCAAACAATGAAAAAGAGATCTAATGAAGTTAAACAATTTGAAAAAATTAAATATATAAAAATCGAAAAAAGACAGTAAATTATGTGCAATAAGTGATGTTTTACAAAGTAATAATTATTAAACAACCCAATCGTGACTAACATCGCTAGTAAATATCAAAAAAGTACTGCTCAAGTCATATTAAAATGGCATGTTCAAATGGGATTTATTGTCATCCCAGGCAGTAAAAACGTCGACCATATCAAAGACAATATCAATATCTTCGAATTCACATTAAGCCAAGATGATATGAATCAAATCGCTAAGCTCAATAGTGGTGAAAGAAGATATACCAGAACCGAAGAGGCATTAGCAAACTTCGCATCGTGGAAAGTAACATACGAAAACAAATAATAATGATCAAGTCACTGAAAAGTGGCTTTTTCATTTCTGTAACATCTTTTTTCAGCTTGTAACATTTTTAGAAACTGCTGTAACATCTTTTGACGAAAGCTGTAACATTTGTATTATTTCTTTCGCTTATTGCCAAATTGCAAATTAAGATGGAGAAATCCATCTTTTTTTGTGGTTCCTTTTATCGGTAATGGTGCAACTGCCAAGATTTCGACCAAAGCACATTTAAACGATGAATCTTCTGATTTTGTTCGGGGTTTTTCTGAGGTATAGCACATATATCCTTTTTTGTGGCTATTAAGCGAATACGACACAGGGATGAGGACATTTTTTTGGATTGGTTCCTGTTATTTTCTTAAATGTTTTATTAAAATAATCTGTCTTTTTAAGATAAGCTTATTTTATTGTGCTAAAACGATAATTCTTAATTAATTTAAGATCTTTTTCATTAAATATTTTCTTAATTATAGGAAGTCTAGTAATGGCTGTTAACTCATCAATAGAATCTCTCTTTTTAAGTAAATTTACACTTAAATCTTTGTTAACAAAAATTTCAAATTTTCTAATAAAGTTAATGATGGTTGTTGCTGGAATTTCGTCTTTTAATAAAACTAATTCGATATATCTTATAAAAACTAAAGATAAATAACAGATTAAAAAATGACCATAAATTTTAAATTTCCCTTGTAAATATGTAGGTCTTGCACAAAGATCTGTTTTAAGAATTCTAAACGATTCTTCAATTCTCCAAAGTCTATGATAAACATCATATATTTCTTTAGAACCTGTAGAAATTTCAGATGTAATAAGCATGTTGTAACCGCAATACTTAAGATCCTTTTCAATTTTTTCTTGATCAATTATTTTTGATATGTTTTCAAAATTAATTTCACCATTTTCATCTATTTTCGCAAAATTTATATATCTAGAGCTTTCACCATATTCTGCTTTTTTTGCTTGAGATAGTGCAAGCTTTTTGGCTTTTTCTATCATTAAATTAATTTCGATTCTATGCTTATCTTCGAGTTTTTTAGACCAGTATATTATTCTTTTTTGCTTAAATTTTTTAGAATATTTAATACCATTAAATACAAAATCATATTTAAATTCATCGATGCATTCTTTATATTTAAAAGTACAATTTTCTTCATTATCCTTTATATAATCATCATATTTATCAACCCAAACAAGTTCTTTAGTAGATAATTTTTTAACTGAATTTGAATAGATATACCCGTCTTTATTTAAATGACATTCAAATATATTTTGTCCACAATTAAGGCCTTTGTCCGCAATTTGTATAGTTCTTCCTTGAATTTGATTAGATTCTTTCATTTCATTAATTATTTCTCTAATAATAGGCTTTTCGCTTTGATTACCAGGAAACATTTTCATTGAAATAGGCATTTGATTTTTATCTAAAAGAAGACCCATACCAATGATTGGGTTCTTTCTATTTTCTTTGCTAGGACCTTTTTGTTTATCATCATAAGGCTTATCAATTTCAAAATAATAGTTTGTACAATCAAAAAAGACTTTGTCAGTTGTAAATTTGTATAACTTATTAAAACAATTGTTGAACAATTCGATAACACTTTGATAATCTTCTCCAAAAATATCGAGTGCATCGAGTAAATTTGGATATGAGAAATCTGAAGAGAACAAAAATTTGTCTTTTAAATTAATATATGCATTTAATTTTGATGATGGATCATAAATCTGAGAAGCGATTAAAAATTTCATAACATCAAATAGTTTATAATTCACACGTCTACCATAATTTAGCATATTGATTGGCAATTCGATTTTTAAAGAATCTAAAAATGACGAAATGAAAGAGGCACCAACATTCTTAATATCAGAAAAATCATCGATAGTTTTAATTTGATCACGTGCGATCTTTTCTTTTCTTTCTTTTTCCATCTGTTCAACTAATTTTTTCGCATAAGTTAATGGATCATTAATACCTCTTTTTAATAAATCGGAATGGTATCCGATAACAGAAACAGATTTTTGCGTAACATACCCTTTTTCTTTATCATAATTACCATCGTAAACTTGATAATAATCGCCTTTATTTGTTTTAGTTTTCTTTAAAAAATAACTCATAATTTACCTCTAATTTATTATAGCACAAAATAGCACAATATAAAATAGAAAAATAAATATTTTGTCAACATTTTAAAAAAATAAAAAAATATCGACCAGAGCGATATTTTTTTATTTATTGCGTATCATTTACTGAAAAATTTCATTGTGCTAACTTAAAAAGACGGGAAAGCACATTTAAACGATGAATCTTCTGATTTTGTTCGGGGTTTTTCTGAGGTATAGCACATATATCCTTTTTTGTGGCTATTAAGCGAATACGACACAGGGATGAGGACATTTTTTTGACTGGCTCCTGTTATTTTCTTAAATGTTTTATTAAAATAATATCAATCATGTTAATAAAGATAATTTTCTTAGTGTAATTTAAAAATCAGCTTATTCACCTTTGGTATTTGTAAATAGGTGTAAGTTAAATAATTTATTACTATCTTGAAGACCAAAGGTGAGTTTTTTATTTTAAAACTTTTACAATGATAAGATATTGTTTTTAAATATGTAATTTAGAGGATAGTAAAATAATTTTATATATCTTTATCTTTTAGGTATAATAATGGCGTTGCCGACTTAGCTTAGTTGGTAGAGCAACTCATTCGTAATGAGTAGGTCGTAGGTTCAAGTCCTATAGTCGGCACCACTAAATCTAATAAATAGTTTAAATTTAGTAGTGTTATAGTAAATTTAATTTAAATATTCCACTTAAAAGTAGAAATTTGAATTTTATACTAGGACTTATTAATACGATTAATGTTTCTAGATATTATAAAAAATATTATTTTTGCTATAATAAATTCGAGGTAAGTTTATGAAAAAAATTGAAAGTGAGCAGATAAAAATAAGTGTTAATAGTTCAAATAGAGCTATAAATAATAAAATGATTAGAGTGACATATCTTGTAATGGCCTTAATTTATGTATGTCACATCGTATTTTTTGGATTAAGTGCTCCTTATATTCCAACTTTTTATGGCGGACTTATGTCTACATTTTTTATTGCTGGATATTGTGTTGCGGCTTATTTAATTATCAAAAAGAATGAAGATTCAACGTTTATATCGCTACTTTATCTTGTTTTAATTTATGCAATTCCTTGTTGTTGGATGGGGATAAGTTATGTTTTAACAAACGATGCAAAACCTCTTGATTATCTACAATTTATTATTTGTTTATTAGCAATGGTTCTTGCAATTTTAGGAATTAGGTTTTATTACGCAAACAATTATAAATTTTCTTCGATATTTGCTTTTTCATCACTTATTGTTTCTATTATTGGATTAGCGCTTGGAGGCGTTGCCGAAATCACAAGAGCTATTGAACAATTAAGAGTTGGTTATCAATATTCTTATATGCCACTTGTTGGGGTTACTTTCCTTATTGAAGCAGTGGCGGGAGTTGTTCCATTAATTTATTTATTTAAAACAGTATAAAATTGTTGAAATGAATGTTTATATATTGTATAGTTATAAACGTTCAGCAAGGGTGTTTAGCTCAGCTGGGAGAGCATCTGTTTGACGTACAGAAGGTCATAGGTTCGATCCCTATAGCACCCACCAAATTGAAAATCAAGCGCTAATAAGCGCTTTTTTCTATTTTTTTGAAATTTTACGATAATTTGAGATTTAAATCTGGGCAAGGTTCGAATAAGATTAATATTTAAGATAAAATAGTTATCAAACCTATTCGAACTACTAATATAGTGGAGTTAACTTTAAGGATGGATTAGTCGAACGCATATTATATATATAATATAAGGATAGGGATTCGATGAAATATTAGAGTTTTTTTAAAAAGATTTATGATCAAAATAGAAAGTCAAAAATTTTTGAAAAATAGTCTTGATTTAAGTTTTTATTCCTTGTATATTATTAAACGTTGTCAGTCGCTAAAAGCGTCTGATTAGACTACACCAAATAAAAATTTATAGTTGATAAAAATTTAGTAAAAAAAATGTAAATTAGTATTGACTGAAAATTTTGTTGATGGTATAGTAATTAAGCACTTGTCAAGAGATTGTAGAGTGCATGAGATCTTTGAAAACTATATAGATGATGTACAAGAAACAACGTCAATTTATACGAGTTATTAATTTTAATTAATACTTCAATAGTTTCTGATATAGAAATTTAACCAGAATAATTATGAACTTAGATACAAACTTTTAGAGAGTTTGATCCTGGCTCAGGATGAACGCTGGCGGCGTGCCTAATACATGCAAGTCGATCGAATGTAGCAATACATTAGAGGCGAACGGGTGAGTAACACGTTGGTAATCTACCTTTCAGTTGGGGATACCCAGAGGAAACTTTGGCTAATACCGTAATACGTAATAGGGTGAAATTCCTTATTATAAAAGGAGCTTTTGCTTCGCTGATTGATGAGCCTGCGTCTGATTAGCTAGTTGGTGAGATAATAGCCCACCAAGGCGAGGATCAGTAGCCGACCTGAGAGGGTGAACGGCCACAATGGAACTGAGAACGGTCCATACTCCTACGGGAGGCAGCAGTAGGGAGTTTTCGACAATGGGGGAAACCCTGATCGAGCAACGCCGCGTGATTGTAGAAGGTCTTCGGATTGTAAATTTCTGTTACAGGGGATAAATGATTAGTGTAGGAAATGACATTAATTTGATAGTACCTTGTGAGAAAGCAACGACTAACTACGTGCCAGCAGTCGCGGTAATACGTAGGTTGCAAGCGTTATCCGGAATTATTGGGCGTAAAGAGTGAGCAGGCTGTTTATTAAGTTTAAAGTCAAATGGATAGGCTTAACCTATTCTCGCTTTAAAAACTGGTAGACTAGAGTATGTGAGAGGTTGGTAGAACTCCATGTGTAGCGGTGAAATGCGTAGATATATGGAAGAATACCGGTGGCGAAGGCGGCCAACCAGCATAATACTGACGCTTAGTCACGAAAGCGTAGGTAGCAAATAGGATTAGATACCCTAGTAGTCTACGCCGTAAACGATGATTACTAAATGTTCCTTTCTGGAGCAATGAAGCTAACGCATTAAGTAATCCGCCTGGGAAGTACGATCGCAAGATTGAAACTTAAAGGAATTGACGGGGTCCCGCACAAGCAGTGGAGCATGTGGTTTAATTCGACGCTACGCGAAAAACCTTACCAGGGCTTGACATAGTAGGCAAATAGTCGTAAAGATGAAATAGTTATGCTACATACAGGTGGTGCATGGTTGTCGTCAGCTCGTGTCGTGAGATGTTGGGTTAAGTCCCGCAACGAGCGCAACCCTTGTTCTTAGTTGTTACCATTTAGTTGAATACTCTAAGAAGACTGCCGATGTTAAATCGGAGGAAGGTGGGGATGACGTCAAATCATCATGCCCTTTATGTCCTGGGCGACACACGTGCTACAATGACCATTACAAAGAGTCGCGATACCGCGAGGTGGAGCAAATCTCAGAAAGATGGCCTCAGTTTGGATCGAAGTCTGCAACTCGACTTCGTGAAATTGGAATTGCTAGTAATCGCAGATCAGACATGCTGCGGTGAATACGTTCTCGGGGCTTGTACACACTGCCCGTCAAACCATGAGAGTTGGTAATACTTGAAGCCGTTAGCCTAACCGTAAGGAGGGCGGCGTCTAAGGTAGGACTGATGATTGGGGTTAAGTCGTAACAAGGTATCCCTACGGGAACGTGGGGATGGATCACCTCCTTTCTATGGAGAATGGAACTGACTTAAATAAGTCGGTGTGTTAAAAAAATAAACCTAATTTCTAGGTTATTATTCAAAATTGACGTATCTTGCAAAAGCATCTATATAGTTTTGAGAGAATAGTATTTTCTCAAAAATTGTTCTTTGAAAACTAGATATTTAATAAAACATGTTCTTTCTGTTAAATTGCGTAGATTTAATCTGAGTTATCAATTAAATTCATTGCAATATAACGAATATTTTGTTAAGACAAAACTAAAACCAAAAATTTTACGAAGTTAAGTTAATAAGGGCGTACAGTGAATGCCTTGGCACTAGAAGACGATGAAGGACGCGACTACCTGCGAAAAGCGATGGGGAGCTGGTGTGAGCTTTGATCCGTCGATATCCGAATGGGGAAACCCAATATTCATTAGAATATTATCGATCTTTGTTTATCAAAGACGAGGAGACACCTAGGGAATTGAAACATCTTAGTACCTAGTGGAAAAGAAAGATTTAATCGATTCCGTCAGTAGCGGCGAGCGAAAGCGGAGGAGCCTAAACTATAATTTATTATAGGGTTCGGACCACGACATGGGATGAGTTAAATAACAGTAGAAAGGTCTGGGAAGGCCTACCAAAGATGGTGAGAGTCCAGTATATAAACTTATTTAACCCCCTAGTGAGTTCCAAAGTACAGCGGGGCACGTGAAATCCTGTTGGAAGATGTGGAGACCACTCCATAAGGCTAAATACTAACTAGTGACCGATAGTGAACAAGTACTGTGAAGGAAAGGTGAAAAGAACCCCGGGAGGGGAGTGAAAAGAATCTGAAACTGTATGCTTACAAAAAGTTAGAGCCCGTTAAAGGGTGATAACGTGCCTATTGAAGAATGAGCCGGCGAGTTTTATTATCATGCGAGGTTAACTTGAAGAAAGGGAGCCGTAGCGAAAGCGAGTCCTAATAGGGCGCCCATAAGTATGATGATATAGACCCGAAACCCGACGATCTATCCATGACCAGGATGAAGGTGGGGCAAAACCCACTGGAGGTCCGAACCGACGTTCGTTGAAACGCCCGCGGATGAGTTGTGGATAGGGGAGAAATTCCAATCGAGTTGGGAGATAGCTGGTTCTCCTCGAAATAGCTTTAGGGCTAGCGTTTGTTAATATAATTTGTGGAGGTAGAGCACTGAATGATCGCGGGACGCACCTAGCGTTACCAATTTCAATCAAACTCCGAATTCCATGAATCTTAAACAAGCAGTCAGAGTGTGGGGGATAAGCTCCATGCTCAAAAGGGAAACAGCCCAGACCATCAATTAAGGTCCCTAAATATACGCTAAGTGTTAAAGGATGTGGAGATGCATAGACAACTAGGATGTTGGCCCAGAAGCCGTCATCATTTAAAGAGTGCGTAACAGCTCACTAGTCGAGTGCCTCTGCGCCGAAGATTTACCGGGGCTAAGCGTATTACCGAAGTTATGGATTTTAGAATTATTCTAAAGTGGTAGAGGAGCGTTCTTATTGGGGTGAAGTCATACCGGAAGGAGTGATGGACTGATAAGAAGTGAGTATGCCGGTGTAAGTAACGATTGCATGTGAGAATCATGCACACTAATAGACTAAGGTTTCCAGGGGAAGGGTCGTCCTCCCTGGGTTAGTCGGGTCCTAAGATGAGTCCGAAAGGAGTAGTCGATGGATAGCAGGTTGATATTCCTGCACCCGTATATATTCGATGTAATGACAGAAGTGGCTAATTGTACCGGTTATGGATTCCGGATCAAGCTAAGTACCTGCTGAGGTAGCAAATCTCTTCAGCGTTAAGGGGAATGAGTGATGAGGAGCGAACGATTTTCTAGTAGCGAAGTCAATGATGCCAATTCTCGAGAAAAGTTGCTAGTTTAAGTATATATGGCCCGTACCAAGAACGGACACACGTGGTCAAGGAGAATATCCTGAGGTGAGCGAGTTTAACTGTTGTTAAGGAACTCTGCAAAATTGCTTCGTAAGTTCGCAAGAAGAAGTGCCATCGCGAGATGGTCGCAGTGAAGAGGCCCAAGTAACTGTTTATCAAAAACACAGCTTTATGCTAAGCCGCAAGGCGATGTATATGAGGTGATGCCTGCCCAGTGCTGGAAGGTTAAGAGGAGAGGTTAGCGCAAGCGAAGCTTTGATTCGAAGCCCTAGTGAACGGCGGCCGTAACTATAACGGTCCTAAGGTAGCGAAATTCCTTGTCAGGTAAGTTCTGACGCGCATGAATGGTATAATAATTTGGGCGCTGTCTCGACAGCAGGCTCGGTGAAATCTTAATACCTGTGAAGATGCAGGTTACCCGCAACTAGACGGAGAGACCCCATGGAGCTTTACTGTAACTTAATATTGAATGCTTGAGTTTCATATGTAGCATAGGTTGGAGACTTTGAAGTTTGTACGCTAGTATAGATGGAGTCGTCAGTGAAATACAACTTTTGGAATTCAATCATTCTAACTTCGTAATTTACAATTGCAAGGACAGTGTTAGGCGGGCAGTTTGACTGGGGCGGTCGCCTCCCAAAGAATAACGGAGGCGCCCCAAGGTACCCTCAATACGGTTGGAAATCGTATATCGAGTGCAATGGCATAAGGGTGCTTGACAGCGAGATGTACATATCGAGCTGGGACGAAAGTCGGGCATAGTGATCTTGTGTCTTTGTGTGGAAGAGACATAACTTAACGGATAAAAGCTACCCTGGGGATAACAGGCTGATCGCTTCCAAGAGTTCACATCGACGAGGCGGTTTGGCACCTCGATGTCGGCTCATCACATCCTGGAGGGGAAGTACCTTCCAAGGGTTTGGCTGTTCGCCAATTAAAGTGGTACGCGAGCTGGGTTCAAAACGTCGTGAGACAGTTTGGTCCCTATCTGTTGTGGGCGAAAGAAGTTTGAATGGACTTGTCCCTAGTACGAGAGGACCGGGATGAACATGGCAACGGTATATCAGTTGTCTCGCCAGAGGCATGGCTGAGTAGCTGCCCATGGAATTGATAAACGCTGAAAGCATATAAGCGCGAAACAGACCATAAGATTAGACTTCTCATTCGTAAGAAGTAAGTGCCCTCCAAAGTTAGGAGGTTGATAGGTTAGAGATGTAAGTGTCGTAAGGCATTCAGTCGACTAATACTAATAGCACGAGGACTTAATTTCTAAGATTTTAACCTTGAGTTAAAAAAACAAATAAAATTTTCGGTAAGACATGTAAAAAAAATAAATATCTAGTTTTCAGGGAACAATTGTTCTCTCAATAAGTCTGGTGACGATGACACAGTGGACACACCTCTTCCCATCCCGAACAGAGAAGTTAAGCACTGTAGTGGCGAAGGTAGCCGAAAGGTAAGAATAGCACGTTGCCGGGCTTTTTTTGTGTAAAGATGAATGTTTGCAAGGTAATTTTTTCTTTTTAAAAAAATGAACAACTATGATATAATTTTTTTGTCAAAAGGATTGATCTAAATGGAAAAAGATGTTGATACAAAGAGAATTAATTTTGATATAAGTTTAAAAGAAATTTGTGGTTATATTGGAGATATATGCTGTGAAACATATGGTGTTTTAGGGTTGGTTTCAAGCAAAAATCCAATAGATGTAATATTAAAAAGAGAAAAATATAGCGAAGGAATAGGTGTTTATAAAATTGGTTCTAAATACAATGTTGATATTCACTTAATTGTCGCCTATGGAGTTAAGATCACTGAAGTTGCAAGCGAAGTAAGCAACCGAATTTTATATTTTTTAAGTAAACAATTTCCAGGTTTATTTAATAAAGTAAACGTTTACGTTGAAGAATTACGTGATTTTTAATAATTTGATTGGAGAATTAAAATGCGAGTTATTAATGGCGAAAAATTTAAAATGCTGCTGATATCGGCGGCTAATAATTTATATAATCATTATCCTGAAATAGATGCTTTGAATGTTTTTCCTGTACCAGATGGTGATACAGGAATGAATATGAATTTAACTCTTTCAAGCGGAGCTAAAGAAATATTAAATAGAAGTGATACAAGCATTTATGAAATATCTAAGGTATTTTCAAGAGGTTTATTATTAGGTGCTAGAGGAAATAGTGGTGTTATTACTTCTCAAATTTTTAGGGGCATTAGTCAAGGATTAGAAGGAAAAGAAGAAGTAACAGCAATAGATCTTGCAAGTGCCTTTGATAATGGTCGTAAAATTGCTTATAAAGCAGTCATTAAACCAGTTGAAGGAACTATTTTAACAGTCATTAGAGAATCAAGTAGTGCGCTTCTTGAAAAAGTTAATTCAAAAACGACTATTGAAGAAGCACTTGATATAATTTTAAAAGAAGCTAAAAATTCACTTTCAAGAACTCCAAATCTCCTGCCAGTATTAAAAGAAGTTGGTGTCGTTGATAGTGGCGGAGCTGGACTTGTCAAAATATTTGAAGGTATGAGTAGCGCAGCTCATGGAGAATTTATTCAAAAAAACGAGGCTACTGTCTTTGATTCTTCAATAGAAGAGGAAAGTGATTCATTAACAAGTGTTAGTTATGATGTTGGCTTTGAACTAAAATTAGGACATAAAGGAAATAAAAAAGTCTATCAAAAAGCAAGATTTTTTAGCGTTTTAAATAGCCGCGGTACGGATTTAGATATAAAAGAAAAAGATGATATGGTATTAGTTCATATCAAAACTGAAAATATTGGCGAAGTAATTTCTTTTGCCGAAAATTATGGGGAATTTGTTAGACTAAATATTAAAAGCAGTCTTGTAAAAGAAGAAAAAATCGAAGATAAACCAATTTTTCAAGAGGAAAAAGAGAAACTCACTAAAGAATTCGCCCTTGTTTCTACAAGTAGCGGACCTGGTATAGACAAATTTTTTCATGAAGTTGGAGTTGAATATATTGTTCCTGGCGGACAAACAATGAATCCATCCACCGAAGATTTTGTAAAAATTATTAAAGAAACAAGTGCTAAAACCGTCTATGTTTTCCCAAATAATGGCAATATTATCATGGCAGCGAATCAAGCAAAAGATGTTTTAAAGGGCGAGATTGATGTGATTGTAATTCCTACAAAAACTATTATGCAAGGAATTGTTTCTAGCATGATGTTTTCAAAAGATGTATCAAAAAATGAAAATATCAAAAACATGGAAGAAGCTCTTTCAAGTGTGAAGTCTGGAAGCGTAACTTTCTCAATAAAAGATACTGATATAAACGGAATTCATGTAAATAAAGATGAATTTATGTCGATTAGAGAATCAAAAGAAATTATTTATTCAAATACCAATAAAATAGAAGCTTTAAAAGTTCTACTTGATAAAATAGTCGATGAAGATAGTGCAATTATTACTGTTTTATTTGGAAAAGATGTAACTAAAGATGAAGAAGAGGAAGTTACAAAGTATATTAAAGAAAAATATTCTGATCTAGACCTAGATTTAAGAAGAGGAGACCAACCAATTTATAGTTTTTTAGTTGGAGTTGAATAAAATTTTAAATTTTTTCAAATTCCCTCCTATATATGTATAGGAGGACAAAAATTTGATTATAAATAAAAGTTACAAATACCGATTGTATTTAACAAAAAAGCAAAAAACAAATTTTCAATCCTTATATGAAAAGTGTGTTTATTTGTTTAATTTACTTTTAAAAATTAAAAAAACTCGGGTAGATAATCAAGATGACGAAGGAATATATATCAAGGATTTAGTTAAAAAATATAAATTTTTTGATAATGGAAATTTTTTAGCATATATTTCTACTTATCATCTTGGAAACCAAATCCTAAAAAAATATAAAGAAGGATATATAAACGAATATCCAAAAGACAAAAATGTCGAAAAGTATCCTAAAAAAATTCATTTTGATATTAAAACTAGTTATAAACTAAATGATACAAAAAATCGAATTTTTCTAGATAAAATAGGTAATTTTAAAATAAAATATCACCGCGATTTGCCAACTAATGCTTATATTAGAAATATTATTATCGAAGAAAAAACCATCGGTGAGTTTTATTTAAATTTAGGAGTTTCAGAGTTTTTAAATAAAGAAGAGATTATTTTAAAAACCGCTGTAGGACTTGATTATTCTTCGCCTCACCTATTTATAAGTAGCAATAACGAAAGTGGTGAGCAATTTCTTGTTAGAAATTATCTTAGTAAGAAAATTAATAAAATTAAAAGGAGAATGCAAAATTGTGTCTATCAAAGCAAGAATTATCAAAAACTCAAAAATAAACATGAAAAACTAAATGAAAAAGTCTCTAATAAGCGAAACTATAATTTACATCATTGTGCAAATGACCTATTAAATAAATATGATTTAATTGGTGTTGAGACTCTGTCTCTTATTAAAATCGCTCAACATCTACATCTTGGCAAAAATACTTATCAAAATGCATATAATAAACTTTTAAAAATTTTGGAATATAAATCGATTATTAGATCAAAGAAACTAATAAAAATACCAATGTTTTATCCATCTTCCAAAATATGTTCAAACTGTGGACAGATTATGGAAAATTTAACACTAGATAAGCGAGTATTTACTTGTTTATGCGGATTTAAAATTGATCGAGATCTTAACGCCGCAATTAATATAAAAGAAAAAGCCTTATCAATTTATAGTAAAGAGCATTTAAAAAGGAAGTCATATAAAAATGATAATTCTAAGCGGAATGTTGAAAAAGAATAATTAATTTATAAAAAAACCTTAGAGTATAGGGGGTTAGCCCATTGATACTTAAATCCTAATTTAATGAGTGGGAAGATTTATCTTGAATCATACTACGGATAATAAGCTACATTTTTGCAGAACAAAAATGCATACTAAAACCCATCAGTTTTTAATATAATATAGTTTGAGGATCTTTTATGAAATTTGTTATCGATATGATGGGAGGGGACAATAGTTACAAATCAACTATCCCTGCTGTAAAAATTTTTTTAAAAACACACGATGATGTCACATTTTTTGTCGTTGGTAACGACGAAGTTAAAAAAGCATTTAGTAATACAAAAAATGTGACTACAGTTCTTTCTGAAACTGTCTTAAAAATGGATATAGATCCATTAACTGCTTATAGAGATGAAAAAAGTAGTTTGATGGTTGCTACGAATACTTTTCTTGAAAATAATTGCGATGCTTTAATTAGTGCTGGCTCAAGTGGAGCATTATTAACTGCTTCTATATTTAAAATTAAACGTATTAAAAATGTGAAAAGACCTGGATTTATCACATCTTTTCCTACTGTTAAAAAAGGTAAATTCTTTGTTGTTTGTGACGTTGGAGCAAATAACTATAATAGCAAAGAAGAGTTATATCAATTTGCTAAGATGGGCTCTTTATATTATCAATTTGTGTATGGAGAAGAACATCCACGCATCAATTTACTAAGCAATGGAACAGAAGAGCATAAAGGTAGTCCAGTTACAAAAGAAGCTTATAGCTTGATGAAAGAAGATAAAACAATAAATTTTGTTGGAAATTCAGAAGGAAGAGAAGCTTTATTTGGAGATATTGATGTCCTTGTTTGTGATGGATTTTCTGGAAATGTCTTTTTAAAAGCCACTGAAGGAACTGCAAAAGCCATGTCTTTTATGTTAAAAGAAGTTTTTAAAAGAAATTTATGGACTAAATTATCTTATTTAACTTGCAAAAAAGGTTTAAAAGAAATGAAAGATAAAATGGACTATAAAAAGGTTGGCGGAGCCTTACTTATTGGCGTAAATGGAATCGTAATTAAAGCTCATGGAAATAGTGATGTTGAAGCTTTTTTATCAGCTATTGAATTAGCTTATAAAATTGCGAAGCAAAATATCGTAGAAAAATTAAGAGAAGCTTTAGAATAATATGAAAAGTTTAGATGAATTTTATAAAAATTTTAATATCAAGCCAAACAAAAAAGAACTTTTTGAAATGGCATTCACTCACTCTAGTTTTAATAGTGATGCAAAAACTCATCATCACGATTATGAACGATTAGAATTTATTGGGGATAGTGTTTTAGGGTTTGTTGTGGCAAGTTTAATTTATAAATATCATCCTGAAATGAATGAAGGTGTAATGACAAAAACTCGTTCTACTTTAGTCCAAACTAAATCATTATCAAAAAAAGCAAAAGACTATCATTATGATGAATTTATTCGAATTGGTCATAGTTTAACAAAAGATCAAATTATTAAAAACAATCATATTTTAGAAGATATTTTTGAAGCTGTTATTGGAGCAATTTATATTGATCAAGGTATAAATTTTGCTATTAATTTTGTAACAAATATGTTTAAAGAGGATGTAGTAAATTTTGTACCTAGCGAAGTAGAAGATTATAAATCCAAACTTCAGGAAGCAATGCAAGCAGAATTCAGAGAATCTGTTGTATATAAACTAATGAGCGAAAAAGGCCCTCCACATGATAGATTTTTCACGTTTGAAGTGTCATTTAATGGACAAACTCTTGGTTATGGAAGCGGGCATAGTAAAAAAGAAGCGGAGCAACAAGCCGCAAAAGATGCTTTAAGTAAGGTCGCAAAATAAAATGAATCTATTTAAATTAATTAAAGAAAAATTCTTTAAAAAAAAGGAAGATAAAGACGTTACAAAATACGAAAAAGGTCTTGCAAAATCAAGGCTTAATTTTTCTAACCGTTTAGAAGATTTAACTAAAAAATATAAAAATGTTAATAGTGATTATTTTGAAGAACTTGAAGAAATCTTAATTGAAGCTGATTGTGGCGTTGATTTTTCTTTAAAAATAATTGAAAACCTTCTCGAAGAAGCAAAAAAGAATAACATTAGTGATACAAAAGAGATTAACGAAATGTTAATTGATGAAATGTTTTATAAGTATATGAGCGAAGGGGAAGATATTCATAACGAAATTATTTTTAATCATAAACCAGAAATTTTAGTTATGGTTGGAGTTAATGGTGTTGGAAAAACTACCTCAATTGCTAAACTTGCATATCGTTATATTAATAAAGGTAAAAAAGTTTTATTAGTAGCCGCTGACACTTTTAGGGCGGGGGCTACTGAACAATTAAAAATTTGGAGCGAAAGACTTAAAACTGAAATTGTAATTGGCGAAGAAAATGAAGATCCAGCAAGCGTAGCTTATAAAGGCGTAAAAAAAGGTATTGAAAACGCATATGATTTAGTAATTATTGATACTGCCGGAAGACTTCAAAACAAGCAAAATCTTATGGATGAACTTGCAAAAATTAAGAAAGTTATTCATAAAGAAATTAATTATCCTATCGAAACTCTTTTAGTAATTGATGCGACGACTGGGCAAAATGGTGTTGTTCAAGCTAAAGCTTTTAAAGATTTAATAGATGTAACTGGAATTGTAATTACAAAGATGGATGGAACAAGTAAAGGTGGGATTATTCTTGCAATTCGTGATGAACTTCATATTCCAATAAGATTTATAGGCTTAGGTGAAAAAATGGATGACCTAGAAGAATTTGATTTAGATAAATATTTATATGGGCTTTGTAGTGGATTAATTAAAGATGAATGAGTTAGAAGAATTTGTTTATATTAATAATTTATATGATATTTATCGAGCTTTATTTACAGATAAGCAAATTTTGATTATGGATAAATATTATAAATTTAACCTTTCCTTATCTGAGATTGCAGAAGAACTTGAAATTTCAAGGAGCGCTGTTTTGGATACAATAAATCATGTCAAAAATAAATTAATTGATTATGAAAATAAATTGAATTTATATAAAAAACATAACAAAATTAAAGAAATTTTAGATAAAAATAAAATTGAAGAAAAAATTAAAGAAGAGATATATAAGGAGTTATAAGAATGGCTTTTGAATCATTAACTGAAAAATTTAGTAAAATAATCAAAAAAGTTAAAGGTCAATCTCGTTTAACCGAGTCTAATATGGACGATATTTTAAAAGAGATTAAAATTGCTCTTTTAGAAGCCGATGTAAATTATAAAGTTGTTAAAGATTTTATTGCTGAAGTCAAAGAAAAAGCTATTGGCCAAGAAGTATTTACAAAACTTAACCCAAGTGAAATGGTTGTTAAAATTGTTCGCGATGAACTTATTGAACTTCTTGGAAGTGAAAATACTTCTTTAAGTTTTGCTAAAAATCGTCCAACAATTTTTATGATGGTTGGACTTCAAGGTAGTGGTAAGACCACGACCAGCGCAAAATTAGCTTACCTTTTAAGTACAAAACAAAATAAAAAAGTCCTTCTTGTTGGTTGCGATATTTATCGTCCTGCGGCTATCGATCAACTTGTACAATTAGCCGAAAGTATTAATGTTGATATATATTTTGATAGGAATAGTAGAAATCCAGTAGATATTTATAAGAAGTCATACGAAAAAGCAATAACAGAAAAGTATGATGTTTTAATTGTTGATACTGCTGGACGATTACAGATTGATGAAGCTTTAATGAATGAATTAAAGGATATGAAAAACGCTATTAATCCAGACGAAATTTTGCTTTTAACTGATGCTATGGCTGGTCAAGATTCCGTTAATGTTGCAAAAACTTTTAATGATGCTTTAGGAATCACAGGTGTAATTATGTCTAAAATGGATGGAGATTCTCGTGGTGGAGCCGCTTTATCTATTGCAAAAGTTACAAGCGTTCCAATTAAACTTAGTGGAACTGGTGAAAAAATTGGAGATTTAGATATTTTCCATCCAGATAGAGCAGCTGAAAGGATTTTAGGAATGGGAGATGTTTTAACTCTTATTGATAAAGTTCAAGAAAATATCGATGAAAAAGAAGCAATAAAAGCCGCTCATAGAATGGAAGAAGGAAAATTTACTTTAACTGATATGCTAAATCAAATGAAACAAGTTCAAAAGCTTGGAAGTTTTGGTGGATTATTAAAATTGATTCCAGGAATGCCAAATATATCTAAAGAACAATTATCTTCTGCTGAAAAACAAATGAAATCTTTTGAGGTCATCATTAATTCAATGACACCTTATGAAAGAGAACATCCTGAAATTTTAAAAAATAGTCGAAAAATTAGAATTGCAAGAGGTAGTGGAACAACTTCTGCTGATGTAAACCGTGTTCTTAAAAAATATGAACAATCTAAACAAATGTTCAAACAACTTAAAAATATGAAAAAAGGCGGGAAGTTCCCACCTGGATTTAACGGTCTTTAGTATATTTCATTCCTTTTATAATGGCATTCATTTCCCATTCTGGAATTTCACCACTTTCAATTTCCGCTAACAATTCTAGATCTTTTATTGTTAGCTGATAATTTGCAAATAGATCTGGTCGATATATTTTTGTCAATATAAATGACTTCTTTTTTCTATATTTATTAATAGCTGTGTGATTTCCTGAAAATAAAATTCTAGGTACTCTATCGCCAAGAAATTCACTTGGCTCGGTGTATTGTGGGTATTCTAATAAATTGCATGTAAAACTTTCTTCTTTTGTTGAGTTTTCACTTATCACACCTTTAATTAAGCGAGAAATAGAGTCGATTAAACAAAAAGCTGCAGTTTCTCCGCCTGTTAAAACAAAATCACCAATTGAAATCGCTTCATCGAAATATTTATATACTCTTTCATCTACACCTTCATAGTGGCCGCAAAGAATTACAATTTCTTTTTTCTTAGATAACATTTCAGCCTTTTTTTGGTCATATTTATAGCCTCTTGGCGCAAGAATTATTTTGTAAGAATTTTTGGTTATGTTGCTTTGAAGAGCATCATAAATTGGCTGACATTTCATGATTAATCCTGCGCCACCGCCAATTGGTGGAGTATCTACTCTATGATATTTATCCTTTGTGTAGTCTCGAATATTGATTAATTCAACCGAAATCAAATTGTTTGCAATAGCTCTTTTAATGATTGAAGAATTTAAAAATGATTCAAACATCTCTGGAAACAGTGTTAAGATTTTAAATTTCATAATAAGCCCTCAATTACTTTAATAGTGATTTCTTTTCTATCAACATCAACATTTTTAACAAATTGTGAAATGAATGGTACAAAAAAATCGTGTTTGTCATCTTGACATTTTAGTGTTATTTGGGCTGGAAATTCTTCAATTTTGATAACCTTCCCTAAAATATTGTTTTTTTCATCCAAGATTGTGCAGTCTATTAAATCGCTATAGAAATATTGATTTTCATCTAGAATATCGCGATTTTTTTCAACAAAGATTTCCTTGTTTAGTAGAAAATTAGTAGTTTCTAAACTTGGAAGTTCTTCAAAAGACACAACAAAAAAGTCGGAATTAAGTATTCGAAATGCTCTAACGGTCAATTCTTTGTATTCGTTTTCAATTTTAACTAATACTTTGTTTCCTTTTTTAAATCTTTTCTTAGCAAAAGATGTAGTGGAGTAAATTTTCACTTCGCCTTTAAGGCCCACTTGTTTTGTTATTTTTCCTACTTTTAAATACATATTTATATTTTAAATAAAAAGAAAAGAGTAGTCACTACTCTTCTTTTTTGTCAAATGATTCAAATTTCAAATGAACGTGCACGTTTTCAAGCTTTCCACCAACCGAGATAATATCACGAATAGCGTTTGCTACAACGCCTTTTTTACCAATTAATCTAGCGGTATCATCGCTTTCAGCGACGATAAGCAAAGTAATATCGTTTGGCAATGAATTTGGTTGTTGTCTAATTAAAACGGCATTAGGTTTTGAAATAATTGGATCAATAATTGTATGAACTAAAGCTTCAAAGTCCATGAACTATTGACCCTTTTTAGTTTTGACAACTTTAGCTTTTTTTGGCTTAACGGCGTTTGCTTTTGCTTCTTTTGCTTTTGCTAAAACACCCTTTTGACCTAAAATGGCTTTAACTGTATCACTTAATTGAGCACCAGTGTTAATCCATTTAATAGCAATATCTTCGTAAATAACGGCATTTTCTTTACCTTTTTGTGGATCATAATATCCAACTTGTTCAAGATATCTTCCATCTTTTGAATATCTGCTATCAGCTGCGACAATTCTGTAGAATGGTGCTTCATGTCTTCCAGCTCTTGCTAATCTAATTTTGACTGCCATAAAATATTCTCCTTTTTAAACAAAAAGATTATATGCATTTATAAATTAGCTGTCAAGTTAATTTACTTAACAGGCATTAAATTATTAAAATTAATATCCAAGAAATATGACAAAAAATCAAAAAAGCTTATTTTAGTAGTTTTTTAGTGATTTCTTTATAGATAAAATTTAAAAATTGTCAATTATATTTATTGAACTTTGATCAAAAAAAGCATGAATTTTATGTTTTACAAGTCATCTTTATTGTGATATATTAAATAAGCATTTATTGCTACGGACGTTCCGCTTTAATTGTCACTATTATATGAACGCCAAGAGAACGATATAAGAAAGGAGTAACCTAAATGAATAAAAATTTAATTAAAGAGATTACTGCCAGTCAATTAAAAAGCAATATACCTGAATTTGGTTCAGGTGATACTGTTCGTGTTTCTGTAAGAATTACAGAAGGTAACAAAACCAGATTACAAGCTTATGAAGGTGTTGTTATTGCTCGTAGAGGTGGAGGAATTGGCGAAACATTTACTGTTAGAAAAATGTCTAGTGGAATTGGCGTCGAAAGAATTTTCCCTCTTCATTCTCCAAACGTTGCCGAAATTAAAGTTATTAAACGTGGTAAAGTTAGAAGAAATAAAATTACATATATTAGAACAAGAACTGGTAAAGCTGCACGTATTAAACAAGTTTTATAGTTCGTTATTAAATTTAAATTTAGTGACTAAAAATAGATGGGATACCATCTATTTTTTTATTGTACAAACGAATATAATAATTTTATGGAATTAAAAGAGAAAAATGTTCACTGGTTTCCAGGACATATGAAAAAAGCGATAGTAAAAATTGAAAACCAATTAAAATTGGTTGATTTTGTAATTATCCTTTTAGATAGTCGAATTCCTCTTTCCAGTCAAACAGAATTATTAGAAAAATTAGTTGAAAACAAACCAAAGCTATATGTTTTAACAAAAGTTGATTTAAGTGATGAAATTATTACAAAAAGATGGATTGAAGAATTAAACAAAAACGGAAACCAAGCTATCACCTTAAACTTAACTGACAATAATTCAAAACAAAAGTTATTCAAAAAAATTGAAGTATTTAAAGAAATCAAAGCACAAAAGTATCTTAAAAAAGGAATTAAAAATGTAACTACAAGAGCGATGGTTCTTGGTATTCCAAATGTTGGAAAATCAACTCTTATTAATCTTTTTGCATCAAGAAAACTTTCAATAACCGGGAATATTCCAGGTGTAACAAGAAATACAACTTGGATTAAAGTAGGCAGTTTTGAACTTCTTGATGTCCCTGGAATTCTTGAACCAAATTATAAAGATAAACAAAAAGCTATCAATTTAGCCTTAATTGGTTCAATGAAAGAAACAATTCTTCCAACACATGATTTATGTATCGAATGCGTTAATTTTTTATTAACTTATTATAAAGACGAATTTCTACAAAAATACGGATTGAAAAATAATAGCCAAAATTACGAAGATATAATCGAGGAAATTGGGAAAAATCGTGGGTATTTAAAAAAAGGAAACCTCGTTGATGCAAATAAATGTGAACAAGTGATACTTAGTGAATTTAGGAATGGTTTAATTACTAAATTCACTCTTGAAAGGATTTAATATGCTAAATTTTGAGGAGCAATATTATTCAGGTGAAGTTGAAGTTATTGTTGGAGTGGATGAAGCTGGACGAGGACCTCTTTGTGGTCCAGTGGTCGCGGGAGCTTGTATCTTACCAAAAGATTATAAAAATAGATTAATTAATGATTCAAAAAAATTAAGCGAGAAGAAAAGAGAAGAACTTTTTAAAGAAATTATTAAGCATTCCCTTGCCTATGGTGTTGGCTATGTTGGTCCAGAAATAATTGACCGAATAAATATTTATGAAGCTTCAAAAATTGCCATGATGAAAGCAATTAAAAACTTAAATATTAAATATGATCTAGTTTTAACAGACGCTATGCCTTTAAAAATTCCAGGAGTTAAAGTTATTCCAATTATTAAAGGAGATGCAAAATGTGAATGTATCGCCTCTGGAAGCATCATTGCAAAAGTTTGTAGAGATCACTACATGATGGCAATGAGTAAAAAATACCCAGAATATAAATTAGATAAACATAAAGGCTATCCTACAAAAGAACATCTCGAATTATTAAATTTATTTGGCCCAATCAGAGGTTTTTATCGCTATTCATATAAACCAGTAAAAATTTCTTTAGTAAAACAATTAAAAATTTTATAAATTTTAGAAATTCCCTCCCTATTAATTATGTAAGGAGGAAATTTATGTTAAAAGCTCGTAATATTTTGTTGTATTTTGTTTATAAGTATAAGTCAGACTTTAATCTTATAATTCAAGCCTTAAAAAATAAGGAAGATGTCATTGAAGAAGAAGTTGAAAAGGTTGTAAATTCTACGAAAACGAAATTTATAACTTTACTTGATGCAGATTATCCAGAAAATTTAAAAAAGACTAATCAACCGCCATTATTATTATTTTATGATGGTGACATTACTCTTTTAAAAAATGAAACTCAACATAAGCTTTCAATAGTTGGGAGTAGGGAATCAAGCGATTATGGTATTAATTCTACAAAAGAAATTGTTTCATCTCTTGAAGATGATTTTATTGTAATAAGCGGTCTTGCTAAAGGTATAGATTCAGCAAGTCATGAAGCAGCACTAGATAATAACTTAAAAACTATTGCTGTTCTTGGTGATGGATTAAATAAAGTCTATCCTCCAGAAAATAAAGAATTATTAAAAAGAATTATTGATAATGGTGGATTAGTTCTTAGCGAATATCATGACGACATCGAACCGCAAAAAGAATATTTTTTAGCTCGCAATAGAATCATTGCAGGTTTATGCAATTTTTTACTTGTTAGCGAAGCCTATAAACGAAGTGGAACCCAAAGAACAGTCACTTACGCTTTAAATTATGGAAAAGAAGTTGGATGTATTCCATATCAAATTGGTAAAGGTAGTTTTTGTAATCAATTAATTAAAGAAGGAGCTTATTTAATTGAAAGCGGAAGTGACATTTCGCGAATTTTAGAAAAAAATTAAATTATATATATATCTATATATATATTTAAAGTTTCAGGGATAATTTTTTTATTTGACAATAAAAATATTTATCTTTATATTTTCTTACGAAAAGGAGGCGGGTTATGAAATTAGTTATTGTTGAGTCACCTACTAAGAGTAAAACGATAGGAAGATATTTAAAAGAAATTAAGCCAGATGATGAATATGTTGTGAAAGCTTCAGTTGGTCACATAAGAGATTTAGCAACTTCTGGTAAAGGCGGTTTAGGAGTGGATGTCGAACATGATTTCAAGCCTACCTATATAATAAGTAAAGATAAAAAAGAGATTGTAAAAGAATTAACAAAACTAAAAGAAAATAGTGAAGAAGTTATTCTTGCCACCGATCCTGATAGAGAAGGAGAAGCGATTGCTTGGCATTTAGCGACCACTCTAGGACTTAACATTGATACTACAAAACGTTTAGAATTTCATGAAATTACTCATGATTCTATTTTTAAAGCGATTAATAATCCACGAATTATCGACATGAATCTTGTTCACTCTCAAGAAGCAAGAAGAATTATTGACCGTATCCTTGGTTTTAAACTTTCAAATTTGTTAAATAGTAGAATTCATTCTAAATCCGCCGGTAGAGTTCAATCAGTTACTCTAAAAATGATTGTTGATCATGAAGATGAAATTAAAAACTTCGTCCCAAGCGAATATTGGACTATTGAATCAACAATAAAAAAAGATAACAAAAATTTAGCCATCAATCTTACAAAAGTTGACGATAAAAATGTCGAAATTAAAAATGAATCAGAAGCCGACAACATTATTAAATTATTAGGTGAAGAATTAACTGTAAGCGAAATTAAAAAAGCTGATAAACAAATTGCAAGCAAAGACGCTTTTATTACTTCAACTTTGCAACAAGAAGCTTATAGTAAATGTGGTTTTAAAACTAAAAAAACTACGCTTCTTGCTCAAAAATTATATGAAGGTGTTGAAACAGATGAAGGATTAACCGGTTTAATTACTTATATTAGAACTGATAGTCCTCGTTTATCGGATGATTTTATAAATTCTGCTAAAGAATTTATCGAAAAAAATTATGGTAAAGAATTTTTCAAAGGCAAAAGATCTCTTAAAAAAAGTAGTTTAGCTCAGGATGCTCACGAGGCTATCCGTCCAACAAGTTTAAAAAATACTCCTGAAAAAATGAAAGGATATTTAAAAACTGACGAATATAAACTTTATGAATTAATTTATAAAAGGGCACTTGCTTCTTTGATGGTTGATAAAAAGATTCAATCAACTGTCGTTTTGTTTAAGAGCAATAACTTAACTTACCAATTAAATGGTAGTATTGTAGTCTACAATGGTTACGATATTTTAAATATTGATAAAAATGAAGATAGTTTATTACCAACATTTATTGAAGGTGAAAAATACAAAATTATAAAGACTGAAAAAGAACAACATTTTACAAAAGCACCAGCTCGTTATAACGAAGGAAAAGTTGTTCGTTTGATGGAAGAAAAAGGAATTGGAAGACCATCAACTTATTCTTCAACTATTCAAACTCTTATCGCAAGAAAATATGTTGAAAGTTTAAAAGAAGGTTTAGTTCCAACAGAACAAGGAATTAAAACAGTAAAAGTATTAGTTAAATATTTCCCAAATTTAATGAATATTCAATATACTGCCGAGATGGAAGCAAATTTAGATAGAATCAGTGAGGGAAAAGAAGAAGAACTGAAAGTCATTTGTGATTTTTATGGACCATTTATTGAAAACTTTGAAGAAGTTAAACCAAAAATGTATAAAGATCCGCTTGAATATACTGGTGAAAATTGCCCAAAATGTGGTTCGCCTTTAGTTGTTAGACATGGAAAACTTGGTGATTTTGTAGCTTGTAGTAACTATCCAACTTGCAAATATATTGTAAAAGAAGAAAAAGAACAACCAAAACCAGTTGGTAGAAATTGTCCAAATTGTGGCTCACCTTTAGTTTATCGTAAATCAAAAAAGGGCGATGAATTTATAGGTTGTAGTAATTTCCCAAAATGTCATTATGTAGAAACGATTGCAAAACCTGGCGAAGATGTTAATGAAGAAAAAAGATATTGCCCTGAATGTGGAGCAATTTTAGTTAAAAGAAAAAGCAAAAGAGGATATTTTTACGGCTGTAGTAATTTCCCAAAATGTCATTACACAGAACCAATCGAGAAAAAAGATGATTAAAGTTAATGTAATTGGGGCTGGACTTGCCGGATGCGAAGCCGCAAACTTCCTTGCAAATCATGGACTCATAGTTGATTTATATGAACAAAGACCAAAGAAAAAGTCTGAAGCACACAACACTTCATATTTTGGAGAATTAGTTTGCTCAAATTCTCTAAAAAATAAAAAACTAGACAATGCCTGCGGACTTTTGAAAGCCGAAATTGAAAAAATGGGCAGTTTAATAATTGAGGCTAGTAAAGTTTCTTCTGTGCCGGGTGGAGATTCTTTATGTGTTGATCGAGAATTATTTGCTCAATATATCACTAAAAAAATTAAGGACAATCCAAATATCATAGTTCATGAAGAAGAAGTTAAAGAAATTCCTAGTGGAATAACTATTATTTGTACTGGACCTTTAACTGGCGAGGTGCTACTTGAAAATATAGCTAAATTAACTGGTGACAAATGTTATTCATTTTTTGATGCATCTTCTCCGATCGTTAAAAAAGAATCGATTGATTTTAGTAAAGTTTTTTATATGTCTCGATATGGGCATGAAGATTCAAGTTATATAAATTGTCCTTTTTTAACAAAAGATAAATATGAAAATTTTGTTCTTGAATTAACAAATGCAAAAAAAGCATTGCTACATTCTTTTGATGCAAATTATTTTGAAGGATGTCTTCCTCTTGAAGTTATTGCTTCAAGAGGAATTGATACTTTACGATTTGGACCTTTAAAACCGGTTGGTCTTGAACAAAATGGAAAAAGTTTTTATGCAGTAGTGCAACTTCGTCAAGATAATTTAATCGGAGATTTATATAACTTGGTAGGCTTTCAAACGAATTTAACCTTTCCTGAACAAAGAAGAGTTTTTAGATTGATTCCTGGACTTGAAAATGCCGAATTTATTCGATATGGTCTGATGCATCGAAATTCTTATCTTTGTTCACCTAAGATTTTGGATGATGAATTACGATTAAAATGTAATAAAAATATTTATATTGGTGGTCAGCTTTCTGGAGTTGAGGGTTATGTAGAAAGTGCCGCTACTGGACTTTTAGCCGCCTATTATTGTTATATGAATATTTTTGACATTAAACATAAAGTTTTGTCTTTTAATTCTGTTTTAGGAGCTTTAGTTCGTTATATTAGTCATACTGGGCTAAATAATTTTCAACCAATGAATGCAAATTTTGGTATTATTTATAGAGCAAATGTTATGCCAAAAGATAAAGTAATTGAAAATGCCTTAAAAGGAGTTGAAGAATTTATTAGTCAAATAAAATGAACGATACAAGAGACGAATTTTTAAAATATCTTAAATACGAAAGAAATTTTTCTGATAATACGATTATAAGTTATAAGCAAGATTTAGATTGTTTTCATGCTTTTATGGAGCGTGAAGATAGAGATTATTTAAATTTAACAGTTGAAGACATTCGTGATTTTGAAACTGATCGATTAACAACTCACGATAGCAAGCGAAGTCTTGCTCGAAGAATAAGTTCTTTAAAACATTATTATAAATTTTTATTAAAGAAAAAATATGTTACAAGAAATCCCTTTCTAGATTTAAATTCTTTAAAAGTTAATAAAAAATATCCAGAAGCCTTATATGTTTCTCAAATTCAAGAATTATTTAAAAGAAATGTGCAAAGAGAAGATCCTTTAATGAGTCGAGACCAAGCCTTACTTGAACTTTTTTATTCTAGCGGAATGCGTTGTTCTGAAGTTGTTAACTTAAAAACTAGCGATATTGATTTTTCAAGTAAAACCATTAGAGTTTTTGGAAAAGGCAAAAAAGAAAGAATGGTTCCTTTTAGCGATCGTTGTAAAAAAAGCATGATTAATTATGGAAAAAATCTTCGAAACGAGCTTTTAAAGAAACTTCCAAAACAAAAAGTGACAAATTATTTTTTCTTAAATTCTAAAGGTACGAAATTAACCAATCGCGGAGTCGAATATATTCTTCATGAAATTGAAAAGAAAAATGGTATGAACATTGGTTTGCATCCACATGTTTTAAGACACTCTTTCGCAACTCATCTTTTAGAAAATGGAGCTGATTTACGAACAATTCAAGTTTTATTAGGGCATGAGTCAATTAACACTACACAGGTTTATACAAATATAACAAAAGAAACCTTAAAAAAAGAATATAACGAGTTTTTTCCTCGTGCTAAAAAGAAGTAAAAGGCAGTTTTTCACATTGATTTATAGTCATTCAAAGTGATAAAATAAATAGACTTTTGGCCAAGGGCTAAAAGAATACACACATTATGGATTCATTTTCCTAGTCTCAAATTAGATTTTTGAGGGAAAATGTTCGAAATAATGGAGGTTTAACAAATAGGAGGTCTCATTTAATGAGTGTAGAAATCAAAAAAGAAGTTGTTGATGCTGTTGCAGAAGATGTTAAAGAAAAAGAAGCTGAAGAAGTAAAAAAAGAAGAAAGTAGCGAAATGGCCGCTGTTATTCATGATCCAAATGCCCCAATTGTTTCAATTAAGAAACTTTTAGAAGCCGGTGTTCATTATGGTCATCAAATTAGAAAATGGAATCCAAAAATGGGTAAATACATCTATTGCCCACGTAATGGAATTTATATTATCGATTTAAATAAAACTAAAGATGCAATCGACGAAAGCTATTTAAAATTAAAAGAAATTGTCAGTGCAAATGGTAAAGTTTTATATGTTGGCACAAAAACTCAAGTCAAACCAATTATTGAAGCTGAAGCTTTAAGAAGTGGATCATTTTATATCACCAATCGTTGGTTAGGTGGAGTTTTAACTAACTTCAAAACTATTCAAAGCAGAATTAAGAAATTAAAAGATTTAGAAACTGCTGAAAGCGATGGAACTTGGGATAAATTACCTAAAAAAGAAGTTATTCAATTAAAGAAATTACAACTTAAGTTAAGTAAAAACCTTGAGGGTATCAAAGAAATGAGAAAATTACCAAATGCCCTTATCGTTGTAGATCCAACCATCGAACATAATGCTGTTAAAGAAGCTATCAAATTAAATATCCCTGTCTTTGCAATTTGCGATACAAATTGTGATCCAGATAACATTAACTATGTTATTCCAGGAAACGATGATGCAACCAAATCTGTCCAATTACTTATTGGTTTATTAACTGATGCAGTTGTTGAAGCAAAAGGTGGATTACCAATGATTGCTTACACCAAAGATGAAGGCGAAGAACTCACTATGAAAGATGCTGTCCGTCAAGCCGATAGAGAAAATGCCTTACGTTTAGCTGCAAGAAGAGAAATGCAAAGAGCTAAAATGGAAAAAGAAAAAGCTAGAAGAGAAGCCTTCGAAGCAAGATTCAACAAAAAAGATGCAGATAAAGTTGCTACAAGAAAAGCAGTTAAAGACGAAGTTAAAACTGAAGAAGAAAAAGTAGAGGAAACCAAATAATGGCAAATATTGAATTAATTAAAGCATTAAGAGAAAGAACCGGTGCTGGGATTATGGATTGCAAGAACGCTCTTACTTCTTGCAATGATGATTTAGATAAAGCAACCGATTGGTTAAGAGAAAAAGGTATTGCAAAAGCTGCAAAAAAAGCAGATCGTATCGCTGCTGAAGGCTTATCAGATGTTGAAGTTTGTCCAAAATGTGGAAAAGCCGCCGTTGTTGAAATTAACTGCGAAACCGATTTCGTTGCAAAAAGCGATCCTTTCAAAGATTTAGTCAAAAAATGTGCTGAAATTGTTTTAGAAAAGAAACCAAATGACATCACCGAAGCTAAAAAAATAGCTGAAGATTTATTTACTGAAGCCACCTTAAAACTTGGTGAAAAACTTGATTTTAGAAGATTTGATATCGTAAGCAAAGTTGAACCAAGTAATGGTATAAGCTCCTACATTCATATGGGTGGAACTCACTCAGTAGTCGTTGTTCTTGAAAAAGAAGATGAAGAATTAGGACAAGGAATTGCAATGCATATTTGTGCAAATTCTCCAAAATATATCGTTGAAAGCGATGTTTCTAAAGAATGGATTGAAAACGAAACTAAAATCCAAAGAGAAGCTGCTAAAAATGATCCAAAACTTCAAAATAAACCTGAACAAGCTCTTGCAAGAATTATTGAAGGCAAAGTTCATAAGCAATATGCAGAAATTACTCTTGAAGACCAACAATATTTACTTGATGGCGATAAAACTGTTGGCCAAGTCTTAAAAGAAAAAGGCAACAAAGTATTAAAGTTTGTTCACTATACAGTTGGTGAAGGACTTGAAAAACGTCATGATGATTTTGCAGAAGAAGTAAAAAAACAAGCAAATCTATAAATTTTAAAAAATAAGGCACACAAAAGTGTGCCTTATTTGTTATAATTATTATCGAGGTAAACCCATGCTAAATAAATATAAAAGAGTTGTACTAAAAATCAGTGGCGAATCATTATTAGACAAAGAAGATTGCTCAATTTTTGATGCTAAAAAAATTGATGAAATTGCCAAAACCATTAAATTACTTCATGATAGCAATATTGAAATTGGAGTAGTAATTGGAGCTGGAAATATTTTCCGAGGAAAATTAAGTGATAAACTACAAATTGACCATAGTGATGCAGACTATATGGGAATGCTTGGAACAATTATTAATTGTTTAGCAGTCGCAAGTAGACTTGAAAAACTTGGAGTGTCAACTAGAGTTTTATCTTCATTTCCAATGGAAAAAGTTTGTGAAACTTATAACTATCAAAATGCTAGAAGATATTTAAAAGAACATATTGTATTATTTTACGCAGGCGGAACTGGAAATCCATTTTGTACAACCGATAGTTGTGCAGCCCTACGAGCTCTTGAAACTCATAGCGATGCAATACTTGTTGGAAAAAGTGGAGTAGATGGAGTATTTAGTTGTGATCCAAAAGAAAATAAAAACGCTAAATTCCTTGATGAATTAAGTTTTGAAGATATCTTAAAATTAGATCTTAAAGTAGTAGACCAATCATCAATCGCAATTTTAAAAGGAAGTAAAGTTGAAATTAGAATATTTAACGCAAACGATTCCCATAATTTCTTAAGAGTAATTAATGGGGAAAATATAGGTACATTAATAAAGGAGTAAGATTATGAACGAAATTTATGAAAACACAAGACAAAAGATGAGCAAATGTATCGAAAATTTAAAATTCAATTTGAATTCTTTAAGAACTGGAAGAGCTTCACCAAATTTAATTGAAAATATTAAATGTGATTATTATGGTGATAAAATTGAAATTACGGCGATTGCAGCTGTGAAAATTCCAGAACCACGTCAACTTTTAATCACCCCTTATGATAAGAACGATGTTAAAGCAATTGTAGCTGCTTTAAATGCTGCTCAAATTGGGATTAATCCAGTTGTTGATGGCGCAAATATTCGTTTAGTTATGCCAACTCCAACCAAAGAAAGAAGGCTTGAACTTGTAAAAAAAGCCAAAGTTTATGGAGAAGATGCAAAAGTTGCTATTAGAAATATTAGAAGAGACGAATTAGAAGGCGTTAAAAAAGTTGAAGGTTTATCAGAAGATTTAGTAAAAAGAAATGAACAAGAAGTTCAAAAAGCTACCGATGAAACCATCACTTTAGTCGATAAAGTTGTTAAGGAAAAAGAAAACGAAATAATGTCTATTTAATATGGATAAAAACGAAAAAGAACCAAATAAAATCGAAAATAAAGTCGATAACAATTTTCATATGAATCACATTAATGTCGAGGGCAAAAAATCTATGCTCAATCGTGTATTAATGGGAATCATTATTTTAATAATTTTAGTTCCATGCATCATTATTGGGGACTATCTTTATTTTTTCTTTATATTTTTTGTCGCAATGATTAGTTGTCATGAAATTATCAAAGCTCCACAATCACTTACTCATAAATATAAAAATGTAATTTATGTTTTTGCTTATATCATGATGATTTCGATTATTTATTGGATTTTTATGAAAAATAATTTAAAAGCGTTCCAAGAATATAAAAAGTTAGGAATAGAGGACCAATTTGTTTTTAAAGTATCTAATGGTTTTGAAATTCCACAAATTAGTCTTACAGGATTTTTCATATGTATTGGATTTTTCTTTTTGATGGTTATTATTGATAAGAATTTTTCAATTAATGATGCATTTTATTTCATAACCATGATGTTTATTGTATCAATGGGTTATCAATGTGCTTTGTTTTTAAGATATTATCCATTTGTTGATTTACAAAATGCCGGAGGATTAAGTAATCCACAATTAGATATAGATAGCGATCTTTTTAAATATTTTCAATCAGCAGAATTATTAATTTATATTTTCTTTGCTGTTTGCATGAATGATGTTGGAGCTTATTTTGTTGGAGTATTTTTTGGAAAGCATCATATGACTCCAAGAATTTCACCAAAGAAAACTTGGGAAGGTTTTTTTGGTGGAGTTATAATTTCTATTATTTTTAGTTTTTCATTTGCGATGATTCTTGATTTATTAAATCTTCCTTTATTAACTTTTTTAGATAAAAACCATTGGTACAATGTTTTAATTTTATCCTTAATTATGCCAATTACCGGAACTCTTGGAGATTTAATGTTTAGTTCAATCAAAAGAAATTTCGCAATTAAGGATTTTGGGACAATTTTAAAATCACATGGTGGAATTTTAGACCGTGTTGACTCATTAATATTTTCTGCTATTGCAGCAAGTTTATTAATTGTTATAATGTCCCATAATTGGGGTATTCTTTCATGATAAAAACTATATCAATTTTAGGAGCAACCGGTTCAATTGGATTACAAACTATTGAAATATTAAAAACAAGAGATGATTATGAATTAATAGCAGTTTCTTGTAAAAATAATATTGATGGTTTAACTAAAATTATTGAAGAATTTCCTTCAATAAAATTTGCCTCGGTTGAAAATAAATCCGATGCTTCTTTACTTGAAGAAAAATTTCCAAAAGTTGAATTTTTTTATGATGAAAAAGGCCTAAAAGAGCTTATTAAAGCATCTAATTGTGATGTTTATGTCAATGCAATTAGTGGTTTTGCAGGACTTATACCATCTATTAATATTTTAAAAAGTAATAAAGTTTTATTGCTTGCTAATAAAGAAACTTTAGTGGTTGGCGGAGAAATTATTAATAATATTTTAGATGAAGGTTATGGGAAACTTATTCCTTTAGATAGCGAACACGTTGCAATTTCGAAATGTCTATATGGTAAAAATATTGACAATATCGAAGAAATAGTAATTACTGCTAGTGGAGGATCTTTTTTTAATTATAGTGAAGAACAACTAGAAAAAGTAACTTTAGAAGAGGCTATTAAAAATCCAAATTGGCAGATGGGGAAAAAAATAACCATCGATAGTAATTTAATGATTAATAAATGCTATGAATTAATTGAAGCTTTTTATTTATTTAGAATTCCTTTTGAAAAAATTAGTACAAGAGTAAATAGAACTAGCATTGTTCATGGATATGTTCGTTTTATTGGCGAAACAAGAATTGATGTAGAAGAACCAACCATGAAAGAACCTATTGAATATGGACTAAATTTTGGACTTCCGAAAGATTTAATTAAAGGATTTCCAAACATCAAAGTAAATTGTTTAACCTTATATGATTTTGAAGAATTAAGTTATAAAACATATCCTGTAATGAGATATGCAAAATTTATTGTTGAACAAGAAGGGGACGCAGGATGCGTCTTTAATGCATGCGACGAAGTCGCTGTTCAAGCATTTATTGATGGAAAAATTAAATTTACTGATATCATAAAAATTATTGATATGGTCATGAAAGATTATAAGTTTAGTAAAAATGTTAATTTACATGGTCTTATCAAAGTAGATAAAAAAGTTCGTGAAAAGACTTTAAGAATTATTAAGAAGATGGAGAAGCAAAAATGAAGATTTTATCGTTATTATTATTTTTTATAGCCCTTGGAGTTTTAGTTACTATCCATGAATTTGGCCATTTTTTGACTGCTAAAGCATTTAATGTTTATTGTAGTGATTTTTCAATTGGTTTTGGTTATAAAATTTTAAAAATTGGAAGAGCTGATCAAAATAATAGAAAATCAGCATTATTTTTCATCAATAGGAAAAATCCAAAAGCAGAAACAACTTTTTCAGTGGGAATTATTCCACTTGGAGGTTATGTTGGAATGCTTGGTGACGAAGATAGTGAAGTTGTCGCTGATCGCCCAGATTTAAAAGGAAGAAGCATTGAAGATTTATCCTTGTGGAAAAAAATAATTGTATTTTTTGCAGGAATAGTGATGAATTTTGTTCTTGCTTGGTTGATATTTTTCATTTCTGCATCTTGTTTTGAACAAAAATCCATTAATTATATTGATCAAATTGGTGTTCATAATAAAACTTTAATTAGTCAAACAATTACAAGAGATATCGAAGGGAAAGAGCCATTAAAACTTGAAGATCCTTCAACAAAAGAAGGAAAAACTGGTGAATTCACCGTTCTTTCAACGAACTTCAAAGATAAAGATAAAACTAATAGTTATACTTTGAACGATCCATTTTATCCTGTTAAAATCGAAGGAAATTCTTATAATTACGCACTTGTTTTTGAAACTAGCAACTATGGATTAAATGATCTTGATTATGCAAACGCTTTTAAATTAGCAGTTGCCGAAAAAAGTGAAAATGGATATTTTCCAGAAATTGAAAATAAAACTTTTGAATATTTTAATTTTGAAACTGGAAAAGAATACAAAATTGATCCAATTAAAATGAGTTTTCAAAAAGTTTCCACTAAAGTTACAGAAGACAATAAAACTGAATCAAATGTTTTAGAAACAATTGATGGTTATCTTCACTTAAGTGTTAGTAAAGAAACTGGAAAATTTAATAAAGTTGGCTTTGGAACATATGTTTATTCATATTGGAATGGGTGGAAAAGTTTTGAAGTAGCAAATAAACAATTTGCAAGATCAACTTCTTTAATTTCGGAAACTATCGCAAAATTATTTTATAATAAAGAAACTTGGGGACAAGTAGGAGGACCAGTTGCAATATTTACTCAAACTACTTCAATTTTAACCAATTATCCTTTCTATTATTATTTAAATTCTTGGGGAATAATTAGTGTAAATCTTGCTTTATTTAATTTAATTCCCTTCCCAGGACTTGATGGATGGGCCATTTTAGTTGCCTTAATTGAAGGCATTGTTAATTTATTTAAATCATCTAAAGTTAAAAAAGAACAAAAGAAAAAATTAGAAGAATTTGAAAGGCAAAGAAAACTTAATGAATTAGAAGGCAAAAAAGAAGTTAATATTGGTGAAAAAGCTGAAGAAGAAAAAGCAAAACCTTGGAAATTTCCTCCAAAAATTAAAACAATTGTTTCTTATGTTGGACTTGGACTTTTATTCTTGCTTGCAATTTTAATATTTATCAGAGACATTTATCGTCTTTTTTAGGGTGAAACATGGTATTAAATGAAAAGGAATATGAATTATTAAATAGGTTTTTAAAATCGATAGGTTTAGATGAAACTATTGATTTTAATATGAAGATTTCAAAAATTGTAAAATCAAAAGTAGATAAAGATTATTTAACTATTCTTTTTGCAAAAGATACTCCATGGAATTATCATGATTTTTCAAAATTCATGGAAGCCATCAATTCTTTAACTTCTTACAAAGTTAATTCTCAATTCGAATATAAATGTGATATTTTAAATGACGAATTAACAAATTTTATTATTGATTGGTATTTTAATGCTTTTCATAAAGACATTGATTTTGAGATTTCTTATCTTCAAAAAAGCAATAATACCGTCACTTTTAAATTTAAAGATGATAAATCTTTAGACCAATTTAAAAAAGAAAAATTATCTTTATTAAAAGATTTTTTGTCTTCAATAAATTATTCATTTTTGATTGATTTAATTTCTTCGGAAGTTAAAAAAGTTGAAGTTGAAGATAAAGCTCTTCCAACCAACAAAGAAAAACTTTTTGAAGAAGAAAAGAAAGCCACTGAAGAAGAAATTGAAGCATTTTTAAAAGATAACTATCAAAAAATGCTTGAAGAAAGAAAACAACGCAACCTTTTTAAAAAAGGCAGTTATGATCCTTTAAAAATTATACAAATCGATACAAATAGTGAAGGTGTCGATATTAATGGCAGAATTTTTGAAATCACTAAACGTGATACAAAAAATGGTAAAACGATTTTTACTATTGGAGTTGATGATGGCGAGACAATTTATTGTAAGGCAATTACCAACGGAACGGCTTTAAAAAAAGAAGATTTATTAAATTTAGAAGTTAATCAAAATATAAGAATTAAAGGTAAAGTTACTTATGATTCTTTTAGTCATGATACAGTTGTAATTGTTCATTATTTTTATCCTTTACCAAATACCCCATTAAGAGAAGATAAATCTTTAGAAAAAAGAGTTGAGTTACATCTTCACACCAAAATGTCTGATATGGACGGGGTTTCTTATTTTAAAGACTACTTAAAAGTTGCCAAAAATATGGGCCACAAATCTATTGCAATTACCGATCATGGAAATGTTCAAGGATTTCCAGATGCACAACAAATCGCTAAAAATAGTGGTTTAAAAGTTATTTATGGAAGCGAACTTTATGTAATTGATGACGAATTTAATGTCACCATCAATCCAAAAGATATTGTTTTAAAAGACGCAAATTATGTTTGTTTTGATACCGAAACCACTGGTTTAAACAATAGATTTGATAAAATCATGGAATTTGGTGCAGTTAAAATTGTAAATGGAATTATCACTGAAAGACTTGATATGTTGATAAATCCAGAAATCCCAATTCCTGAAAATATTCAAAAAATTACCCATATCACCGATGATATGGTTAAAGATAAACCAACAATTAAAGAAGTTCTTCCAAAAATTTTAGCTTTTATTGGAGATTCAATTATAGTTGCACACAATTTATCTTTTGATTATGGATTTTTAAATAAAGCTTTAATAGATAATGGATATGGTGAAATTAAATTGCCTTCTATTGATACTTTGAAGTTATCTCAATATTTATTCCCAGAAAAGCGAAGTCATAAATTAGGAAGTTTATGTAAATATTACGATGTTGACTACGAAACTAATGAAAGTGATGAGGATAATTTAGATATAGATCTAGATAATGAAGAGCACGTTGCCCATAGAGCTGACTACGACGCCAAAGTTTTAGGTGAAGTTTGGCTTGCGATGCTTGCAAGTTTACTTAAACAAAATCCAAATTACTCTTTAAATTCGCTTTCAAAACTACCTCTTAATCAAACTTTTATTAGTGGATATCGTGATTCAAAACACGTTCTTGCATTAGTTAAAAATGAAAGTGGAGTTAAAGCACTTTACCAAATTATTAGTGATTCTCATATAAATCATATGGGATATAATCCTTATACTATCTCATCTTTTTTAGAATCTCATAGAAAAGATTTATTATTAGGAAGCGCATGTTTTAATGGTGAAGTTTTTAAACTCGCAATGCACAATAACTATAATGACAATTTAAGAAAAGCTATTAGAAAATATGATTTTATTGAAATTCAACCACCAGAAAATTATCGCTATCTTGTAGAAACTGGAGAAATTCCTTCTCTTGAAGAAGTGAAAACTATTATCAAAGATATCATTAAAGTTGCTAAAGAAGAAAATAAATTAGTGTGCGTAACTGGAGATTGTCACTACGCCAATCCAAGCGATAAAGTTTATCGAGATGTTATGATTTGTGCTCAACAAGTTGGGAAAAGATTTCATCCACTTTTTGGACCGAGAAGAGCAAGAAAAGATTCCAAGGTTTTTGAAAATCCCGATCAACATTATCGAAGCACTGATGAAATGTTTGAAGCTTTTGATTTTTTACCTTATGAAGAAGCAAAAGAATATATTGTAACAAATACTAATAAAATTGCCGATTTATGCGATACAATTTCACCAGTTAAAACTGATACTTATACTCCAACAATTGAAGGTTGCGACGAAAAACTCAAAGATTTAGTTTATAAAAATGCTCACGAATTATTTGGTGAAAATCTTCCAAGTTTAATTAAAGATCGTATCGAAAGTGAACTTAATGGTATTTTAAATAATGGATATGGTGTTATCTATTGGATTGCTTACTTACTTGTTAAAAAAGCAAATAGTGACGGCTACATCGTTGGAAGTAGAGGTAGTGTTGGTTCATCTTTAGTTGCAACGCTTTCAGAAATTACGGAAGTCAATCCTCTCCCTCCATATTACAGATGCCCAAAATGTAAACATGTTGAATTTTATAGTGATACCAATGTTTCGGGATACGATTTGCCTTTAAAAAAGTGTCCACATTGTGGAACAGTGATGGAAAGCGATGGACAATCAATTCCTTTCCAAACTTTTTTAGGATTTAATGCTGATAAAACGCCTGATATCGATTTAAATTTCCCTGCTGATTATCAATCAACCGCTCATAACTACACCAAAGTATTACTTGGCAAAGATAACGTTTTTAGAGCCGGAACAATTAGTGCGGTGCAATTTAAAACGGCTTATGGTTATGTTAGAAAATATTTTGAAGACTTCTTACATTATTCAAAAGAGGAAGTTGATACTGTAATAAAAAGAAGTAAAATTGCATCTATAGCTTATGGTTGCATTGATGTAAAAAGAACAACTGGTCAACATCCTGCCGGAATTGTTGTTGTTCCAAAAGGCTACGACATAAATGATTTTACACCAATTCAATATCCAGCTGATGATATAACTTCCGCTTGGAAAACTACTCACTTTGATTATACAAGTATGCATGAAACACTTTTAAAACTTGATATTTTAGGACACGTAGATCCTCAAGCTTTAAAAATGCTTGGAGATTTAACGGGTGTTGATATTAAATCAATTCCACTTACTGATCCAAAAGTTCTATCTTTATTTACAAAAGATGATGCTTTAAATCTTGCTCATAAATATTTAAAACCAGACAATGGTGCCCTTGGTCTTCCAGAATTTGGAACCAATTTTGTTCGTAAAGTTTTAAGAGTTGCTATGCCAAAAACATTCCAAGATTTAGTTATTATTTGTGGATTAACTCATGGAACTAATGTGTGGAATGGCAACGCTGAAGATTTAATTAACAACCAGATTACAAACTTAAGAGGGGTTATTGGTTGTCGTGATGATATTATGGTTTATTTAATCTCAAAAGGTATTGATAAACACGATGCTTTCTTGATTATGGAAACTGTAAGAAAAAAAGATAAGCATCTTTCAAGTGCTCAAATTCAAGAAATGTTAGACCATAACATTCCTACTTACTACATTGAATCTTGTGAAAAAATTGAATATCTTTTCCCAAAAGGACACGCTACAGCCTACGTTATGATGGCTTTAAGAGTTGCTTATTTTAAGGTTTATTATCCTTTAGAATATTATGCAACATTCTTTACATTAAGATGTGATGCTTATGATATATCTTCAATGTGTAATGGAATTGATCGAGTTTATAATAAACTTGAAGAATTAAAAAATCTTCTTGCAACTCATGAATTAAAAGAAAAAGATAAGAATATTATTGATACTTTAGAAGTAGTTTTGGAATTATATGAAAGAGGATATAAGATTGAAAATATTTCTATTGAAAAAAGCGATGGTACTAATTTCTTAATTGATAAGGAAAATAATGCATTAATCCCACCATTTAAAGTCCTTGACGGAATGGGTGATAGTAACTGTATCGAACTTATAAAAGCGAGAAATGAAAAACCATTTACTTCCAAAGACGATTTATTAAAACGTGGCCATATTTCTGAAAAAATCTTAAAATATCTTGAAAGAATCCACGCTCTTGATGAATTAAATGAGACTGATCAAATATCTTTATTTGACTTCAATTTTTGATTAAAATAGTTGAAGTGCCCCCGTAACTCAGCCCGGATAGAGTAGCATCCTCCTAAGATGAAAGTCGGCCGTTCGAATCGGCTCGGGGGCGCCAAAAAGAGTTGACGCAGTCTTAACTTTTTAAAACTTTTGCAAATTTCGTAAAAGTTTTGAAAGTCAAATTTGAAATTAAATTTATTTTAATTAAAAATGATTAGCAAAAATTGCTAATCATTTTTTGAATTGAATTTTTTTAATATTCTTTGAATTATTTTATTTTTAGCATAATTTATAATAGATACTTAATTATTAATTTTACGCCCCTAAAAAAAGAAAATGAAATTTAGTTTGTTAACTTTTTATTTTCTTTTTAAAAAAACCATCACCAAGCGCATATAATAGAACACTTAAAAAATAAAGTAGTGGAACAGTTAAAAATAATATATCTATATAATTAGTTGCAAATTGACTAATAATTATTGAAGAAATAAATAAAACAAGTATTCCAAAATATAAATATATTTTTAGTGTTTCATTTTCTTTTTTATTTAATGCAAAATAAGTAAATATACCAAGAGCTAAACCAAATAAAGAAATAACAAATCTACATAAATAACGAATAAAACCATTTAAGGGATTTTCATAAAGTATCCAATCTCCACTAAATAAATTGTATCCTTCAATAACTATAAATATTAAAGAAAATAGAATTATGAAAAGTGCAAAAATATAACTTAAAATCTTACCTATTTTTTTCATAATTAAAAGTTCCTTTCATAAATATTTTTACATAATTCACTAGTTACAAAATCGCTTACTATAATTCCAAGATTTTTTCTTCCTTTGACTTCGTCTTTTAGCCAATTATTAATGATTCTTGCGCTACTTCCGGCATAAGTTGGTGGAAATGAATTTAAAAAATAGCAAGAACTAAAATTAAGAGTTAATTTATCAAGATTTTTATTACTATATTCAAAACAATTTAATATTTCACTTTGCTTATTTTTAATATCTTTTACTTTGTAATAATCTTGAACATGAAGATTACTTTTTTCGATATTAAAGGTATTGGTAGTAGCAGAAGAATCTGGATCTAGCCATTCATCAAAAGCATCTAAACCAATGGTATTATTTTGATATCTTGAAATTAAAAATATTTTTCCTCTTAATTTAGCTAGATTTTGAGGAATTATCCCGGTTGTATCCCAAATTGATGTATAAGTTTTTAAAGCATTTTTTAAAGATTCATCAAAAGAAGAAATACTATTAACATCTTTACTTTCTTTTTTAATTGAGACAATTAATCCTTCGCTTGGATTATCTTTTAAAAACAAGTTAAAGTCATGTAAAGTTTTTGAAAAATATAAATCTTGATCTACAAAACCATGAACTACTTTTAATTTATTATTTCTTTGTTGAAGTCTAATATCAAAAAATCTTGCTCCAGCACTTAATTGTTCACTTATTGATAAATCTTGACATTTTCCAGACAAATCACCAATTGAATGAAGGGCTCCAGAATCATGAGATCCAGGAAGAGAAAGGGAAGTAATTAAAGTCTTATCATCTATTTTTTTCATCCAATCTTTTCCGCTTGGGGTAGTAGAAATTGTTCTTAAAGGTAGCATCGCAAAAATTGATGTAATTAAAACTATAGCTGAAATTAAACCAGCAATAATTAAATGTTTGTTTTTATTCATACCATAATTTAACATTTAACTTTTAAAAATTTAAGAAATTCGTTAAGTATTAATATGAAAGTTAGATGAGATTTACATTTAAATATATTTTAATCATACATTAGAGATGGTTTTAATAATTTCGAAAAATTTGATTTTTACATTGAAAAAATTGATGAAGACGAGGAATATAGAAATTACATAACAAATAGATATAAAGACAATCGTGAAACTAATTAACCATCTAAAAATTAAAGAAATTTAAGTTTTGTTTTTGGTGTGACCAATTTGTGTAATTTGGCGAATCGGTCAATTTTTTTATAAAATATAAATTTGATTAAAATTAATTTAAAGAACTTCGATAAAAAGTATAAAGGAAAAAAATTCATGTTTTAACTAATTTAATAAATTGTAAAGTTTTTGTAAATTTATCCTATGAAAGCACTTTCATAAGTTGTAATATATAAATTAAATACAAAAACATTTGTATTAATCAAACATTTATTGGAGGAAAATATGAAAAAAATTAAATGTTTAGCCTTAGGCCTTTCAGTACTTCTTACTTTAGGTATTGCAAGTTGTGGTGGAGATAATGTAGATCCAAATCCAAAACCAAATCCAGATGATAATCCAAGTGAAAAACTTGAAGACACCTTAGATATTCTTGGTGGCTGCGAAGAACCTTATTTAAATGCTGTTGCTGATGCATTTGCAAAGAAATACAGTGTTAAAGTCAATAGAATTCGTAAATCTTCTGGCGAAATTGAAAGTCAAGTTAAAAACGAAAATGGCAATCCTTCTGCTGATGTCCTTTTCGGAGGAACAACCGATCCTTATAACGCATTAAAAAATGAAGGTTTATTAATGAAATATAAATCAGCTAATGATTCGTTAATTTCAGATCCACACTTTAAAGATTCTAATAATTATTGGTATGGAATTTATAAAGGTATTTTAGGCTTTATGTGGAATAAAGATAAAATTGCTGAACTTGGTTTAACTGCTCCAAGTACTTGGGATGATTTATTAAAACCAGAATATTCAAAATATATTACTTGGTCACATCCAAATACTGCTGGAACTGCAAAACTCGTTGTTAATACTATCGTTCAAAAGAAAGCTGAAGGCAAAAGATCATCATATAAGAATCATGATGGTGAAACTGTTGAATGCTATGACGACACAAAAGCTATGGAATACTTCAAAGCATTAGATAAGAATACCGCAAAATATACTAAATCAGGTTCCGGTGCTTCGAAAGAAGTTGGTGTTGGAACTACCGTTATTGGCATTGGTTTCTTACATGATGTCATCTATCAAATCGTTAATAAAGGATATAAAAATATTGGTATGGCCGCTCCAAGTGATGGAACTTCCTTCGAAGTTGGTGCTACTGCTATCTTAAAAGGCGCAAAACACCCAGCTCTTGCTAAGAAATTTATTGATTTTGCAACCAGTGCCGAATGTGTTGAACTTGCCGCTAAAAATGGTTCATATCAATTCCTTGTTGTTGATGGCGCAAAACAACCACAAGCCGCTATTGATGCTGGATTAAACGAAGTCAAAATCATGGATTATGATTTTGATGATGCAAAAAAGAATACCGGTCATTACGTTGAAGATTTCACTAAAGCTGTGAATGCTCAAGTAACTGCTTAATTTTGCTTTAAAGTAATTAAGAAAAAGGCTGTAGTCAGTCCTACAGCCTTTTATCTTTTTGAAAGGAGATTTAGATGTTTTTCAATAAAAATACAAAAAATCCTGAACTTGCTTTAGAAAAACATGCTAAACGTCAAGCGAAAAGACTTGATACAAAAAAATTATTGAAAGAACCTTTTACTATAACTGTAATTTTACTTTTAATAATCTTTTTATTTTTCTTTGTTGCCTATCCACTTTTAAATTTATTTGCAAATGGATTTTCAATTTCGAAAAAACTTGGAGTAACTGATGAAGGTTTACCAATTAGAGGCGACGTTTTTTCTCTTGATAGTTTTATTTATATATTTCAAAACTTATTTTATTCACAAGCTATTAAAAATTCATTAATTATTGGCATTATAGTGGCTTTTGGATCAACACTTGTTGGGTTTTTATTTGCCTATGTAGAAGTATATGTTCAATTTAGAAGTAAATTAATTAGCGGACTTTTTAAAGTTGTTTCGATTTTACCTACAATTTCACCACCATTTTTGGTTGCAATTGCAATTATTTTACTTTTTGGAAATTCAGGAATTATTACAAACAAATTATTACATATGACGATGAATTCCGGACTTTTTGGAATTCCAGGCGTTATTATTGTTGAAATTATTACATTTTTTCCAACTGCTTATTTAATGCTTAGAGCATTACTTAAAAATGTTGATCCATCTCTTGAAGAAGCTGCAAGAGATATGGGTGCCACTAGATGGAAAGTATTTTGGACAGTTACTTTTCCAGTTTTGCTTTCAGGAATTGGAAATGCCTTTTTAATTTCATTTATTGAGTCGCTTGCAGACTTTGCAAATCCATTTATTATTGGGGGATCTGTTGAAACAATGTCAACTGCAATTTATGTCTGCTACACTGGTGGAAATAGTGTTAATTCTTCTCACCAAGCTTCTGCTATGGCTTTAATATTACTCTCCATATCAATGCTTTTCTACTTATTCCAAAAATATGTATTAGAGAGAAAAACTTATGCCACCTTATCTGGTAAAGCAACAAGAGGCAGAATTTTAATTAAAGATAAATCAGTTGTTATTCCTCTTGGAATACTTTGTGGTGGAATTTCATTATTTGTAATTTCTCTTTATATTTTAGTATTTATTTGTTCATTCTGGCGTAATCTTGATATTAATAATCTTGTTTGGACATTGGCAAATTGGCAAGAAATAGGAAACAAAGTCTTTAATAGTAGTTCATCATCATTATGGAATACTGTTTGGACTTCGCTTGTGGCGGCAATAATTACGGCAGCTATTTCAATGCTAGTTGCATTCTTAGTAGTTAAGAAAAAATTTGTTGGAAAAGGGGCACTTGAATTTGTTTCAATGCTTGCGATGGCCGTTCCAGGAACCGTTCTTGGTATTGGATTTGTGGCAGGATTTGTTCAAGGTTTCTTTGGAACAGGATTTTTAAAGTTCCTTTATGGAACAATGGCGTTAATTGTTATTATCTTTATTGTTAGATCACTTCCAATTGGTATTAGAAGTGGAGTTAATGCTTTAAAACAAATTGATAAATCAATTGAAGAATCAGCCGCCGATATGGGAGCTGGTAGTGGCAAAATTTTCACTTCTGTTACAGTTCCTTTAATTAAAGATTCATTATTTTCTTCACTTGTTACCTCTTTTGTGAGATCAATGACCGCTCTTTCAGCAATCATTATTGTTTCGACTCCAGGCACAGTTTTAATAACTTATGAAATGAACGAACTTGGAGACAAGGGAGCTTATGAACAAGCTGCAGTTTATGCAACAATCTTAATTGTAATTGCAGGATTTGCAGTTGGAATGATGGAACTTATCATTCACTTTTTCGGAACAAGTAGAGTTAGAAAAGTTAAAAAGATAAAAAAGGAGAAAGCAGTCAATGAATGATGCATTAGTTTATGCCCAAGATAAAACCAAAGTAGAAGTTCGTCTTGAGCATGTTTCAAAAATATATTTAGACAGTAAAACCCATCAAAATTTTTACGCCGTCAAGGATTCTAATATCGTAATTAAACCAGGTGAGTTTGTAACGCTTCTTGGTCCATCAGGTTGCGGAAAAACTACCACTTTAAGAATGATTGCTGGTTTTGAATCTCCAGATGAAGGAAGCATCTATATTGGAAATACTCCAGTAAATGCCTTAACTCCTAATCAAAGAGATACCGCCATGGTTTTCCAAAGTTATGCACTTTTCCCACATTACAATGTATTTGACAATGTCGCTTATGGATTGAAGTTGCGTAAAGTTAAAGTTTTAAAAACTGACGAAAACGGAAATGTCATTAAAGACATTGATAAAGAAAAAATTGAACAAGTTAAAAAAGTCATTAAACGCTTAGAAAAAACCTTAAGACACACCCATAACGAAGATGATAAAAAGAAAGTTCAAAAAGAAATTGAATCACAAAAAGACTACTTAAAAGTGGTAGAAAAAACTTTAGTTGATTCTTATACCATTCGAAAATTCACAAAAGAAGAAATTCATAAAAAAGTTATGGATATGTTAGAACTTGTTGAACTTAGTGGAATGGAAAGTAGACAAACAAATCAATTAAGTGGTGGACAACAACAAAGAGTAGCTCTTGCTCGTGCTTTAGTTTTAAATCCATCAGTTTTACTTTTTGACGAGCCACTTTCGAATCTAGATGCTAAACTTCGTGTTTCAATGCGTACTGAAATTAGAAAAATTCAACAAAAAGTTGGAATTACTGCAATTTATGTTACTCACGATCAAAGTGAAGCTATGGCTTTATCTGATCGAATTATTGTTATGGATAAAGGTTATATTTCACAAGTTGGAACTCCAAAAGATGTTTACTATACACCAGAAAATGCCTTTGTAGCCGCCTTTATTGGTGAAGTTAATTTCCTTTATGGAAAAGTTAAAAAATCTAATAAAGATGAAATGGTAATTTTAATAGATGGAAGAGAAATCGAAACTAAAAATCTCCAAAATTTTAAAAATGGTGATGAAGTTCAATTAGTTTTAAGACCAGAATCTGTAACTCTTGCAGATAAAGGCGATTTAGAAGTTGAAGTTGTTGTTTCAACCTTTATGGGAAGTTATCAACTATATCACGTTATGCATAAAGGCAATTTAATCAAAGTTACTGAATATAATCCAAAAGGAAGAAGAATCTTCAATGTTGGTGAAAAAGCCTATCTTGATTTTAGTGATAAGGATGTTCACGCTTTAAAAGTTAATAAATAATTTCATTTATTAATATTTCTTTTTTTAGTGGATGTCCTGTTCAAATATTAAATTATTTGAACAGGACATCTATCTTTATAAATAAGGAAAGTAGGTGATTAAAATCAAGATTTTATTCGAGAGTTCGAACTAAATTGCTATTGATTATAATGTCGTATTTTGCTATATTATTTTAGTTGAAAGCGGGCCTTTAGCTCAGCTGGGAGAGCGCCTCCATGGCATGGAGGAGGTCACCGGTTCGATCCCGGCAAGGTCCACCAATATGAAAATAACACCGATTTAGTCGGTGTTTTTATTTAATAATGATAATTTTGGAGCAGTCCTTATATTATTTATTTATCATTAAAAGCCATTAAATATATTTCTCTTTCTTCTTTTGTAAGACCTGCGTGAGCGGCTTTAAATTTAACTGAAGAAGTGAAATTGTCAACTAAACTATATTCATCAAGTGAAATGAGTAAATAGTCTCCAATCGTTTCAAGAGCAATCGGATTTAAATATTCACTATAACCAAAATAAGATTTTTCGAGTACTTCCTTTTTTGAAAGAAGTAAAAAATGTTTATTTAAAATATCGTTAGAATTATAGACTTTTAAAAATTCCTCCTTATTTTTAACAAAAAAGGAAGCTAAACGACCTTCAATTGCGATAACTGGTCTTGTCAAAGTATCAACAAAATGAGGAATATCATTAATATTAATTTGTTTAACATCAAGCATTCCATGGTCGCTTAAGGCTAAAAATAAAGTATCTTTGTGTTTGTTTACAAGTCTTTTAACGATTGAATTTATTTGAATAATTACTTTTTTAACATCGATGTTATCAACACCTTTTTCATGCATCATACTATCTGGAAAAATGTTATAAGCATAAGTATATAAATTCTCCGAGATTGATTTATCAACATCTTTTGCCCAATTTTCGTTTGCATCATATAAAGAAATATTTTTTTTCATGTAATTAAAAGACATTAATGATTTTGCAACTTCTTTATTATATTTTTCGTTTATATCATTAAAAATATATCTTATTTTTAAGATGGTATCTTGAATATTGATATTTAGTTTTTTAGTGGTTTTTTCAAGAGAAGATTCGTCTTTATAAGTTGACGGAAATACATCAACAAATTTATCGACTTCTTTAAAGTATTGAGTCCATCCAAGATAGCCGGTTTCAATTGGATATTTTCCAGTATTAATTGAAGTAGTGCAGGCTACTGTAGTAGGGGGAAACACTGAATTAATTTTTAAAAAACGATGATCATACATGAAACTTGCATCGTCTTTATATTTTTCTAAAATAACTTTTCCAAAAGCATCAAAAAGAAAAACACAAATTTTTTTCTTGTTAGATTTTTTTAATAATTCGTCAACTTCACTGATAGAATCATGATAGGTTTTGCAACCAAAAAATTTTAAAATTGAATTTGCAAGATTTACTAATGATTTATCTTTACTTAATGTAATTTCTTCCATATTTTTACTCCCTCACCTAAATCAAATAAGAATAGAGGAATTTATTTAAATATGCAATCAAAATAAGTTAATTTTTGATTTAATCCGATTCCATCGTGATTAATTTCTTTAAATATTTCATAAACATAAGATGGAGATTTCTTATTTTTTAAGATTAAATCAATTTTTTCATCAACTTTTTTAAATTCATCTAATGCTTTAAAAAATAATTCGTAAAAATCAAAATTTCCAACAACTTTATTATCAACGACGTTCGACCAATTTTTCTTTTCAAGATTTAAAAAATCAAGTTTGATATCGCTAAGTTGTGGCTCACACATTGGAGAAGCCGGAGTAAAACCAAGATATTTATCTAAAAAAGCTTTTTTCTTTCCATTTTTATCATATAAAGCTTTATTTACAAAATGCATCGATTTAACTGCTTTATAAAAACTATTCATTCTAATAAATTTATTTTTGTAACAACCTCTTCCAAGAGAATAAATCATTTTAGAAACAATTTTTAAATCTTTTTTATTAAAACTTATGGCTTCATAAGTTTTGGTTTTATCTTTAAAATGGTCCATTAATAAAACATCAATTGCCGATTCAATATCGGCATGATTTTTAAAATATTTAAATTTATTGTTATCACTTGGAGTTACAAATCCTGATTTATACCAAATATATGGATGACAAGTTTTATCTAAAATATAGTGTGCAATCATTCCTTTTAGATAGGTTATTAGAACTTCTTTTTCTTGTATACAAGATCCTTCGATATATTCAAGTAAATATTTAAAAGTAACTGCTGGATCTACTTTATGTAAAAAAGTTCCAAATTTTCTAAGTTCTCTAGCACTTTTTGTAGGACTAATGGCTTTTCCATAATAAAAGAATGGATCTGGACCTTGTGTTCCTATTATTCCGATATCAAGTTTATTAAAAGCTTGTTTATAAAATTCAAAATGTGTTAAAACGGATGGCATAAATTTCTCTTTTAATCATTATCTAAAGCTTCAAAGCCTTTTTTGTTGTTTTCACTTTTTGGTTTTACATTAGTGATAAACATAAAAACAATTAAGGCAAAGGCAAATAAAATAGTGGAATATGGGAAAAGTGATTTTCTTCCAAAATCGGTAAATGACATAATTGCACCAATTGCCATTGGAGTAACAGTTTGTGCAAACATGCTAGCGGTGTAGTAATATCCAGTAAATTTTCCGATTTTGGAATTTGGAGAAAGTTCTACAACCATTGGATAGCTTGCAACATTTATTAATGCCCAGCCAATTCCTGCTAAAACAAACATTCCAAAAATCAAATATTTATATTTATCATAACTATTTGGTTCATGGATAAAACACATTACGATCATACAAATTAAACAGCAAATTAAGCCAAGTGAAATTGTGTATTTTCTTCCTATTTTATTAGACAACATACTTCCTGGAAGGAAAGTAATTAAACTTGTAATAACAAGTAGAGTTGTTGGCAAAGTGTAATTTGATTTAGCGTTTCCAATTGTTTGAGTGCAATAAATTGACCAGAAAGTTTCAACAGCGTTAAAAGCCATAAACCAAAGTAAAACTGCGACTAAAATTAAAATTAAATCTTTTTTATTTTTTCTAGTCATTGGTTTATCTTCTTCAACTTTGTCTGCAGTACTAGAAAGTTCTTCGCCTCTTCTCATCTCATCTTTTGTTTCTTCTAAAAGTTTATTTTCTTTAATAGTCAAAACTAAAATAATTAAAGCAACAATCATTAATATTGAAACTAAAATAAATGGTAAAACTATATCAAATCTATTCATGACGTCTTTATAGTTTCCATTATTATAATCAGGAATCTTAAAAGCTTTTATAAAATATAATGCTCCACCCATGATAGCACCAATATATCCAACAAAATTAATAATACCATTGGCAGTACTTCTGAGTGGTTTTGGAGTAATATCAGGCATTAAACTTACAGCTGGTCCACGATATAAATACATAAAAATTAAAACACAACACATTGAAACAATTAAACCGACTAAACTATCAAAAATAAATGAAATAGCAATAAAAGGAAAAACAATGACAGATACGATTGTGCCAGCAATTATATAAGGCATTCTCTTTCCAAGTTTCGTTTTAGTTTTATCGCTAAGATAACCAGTTAAAGGAATCATAAAAATCGCAACCAAATTATCAAGAGCCATAATAACTCCAACAATGTAGTCATATTTAGATTCGGATCCGCCAAATTTATCTCTTAAAAGATAATTTAGCATGATTGGGCATTGGCTATTATATACTTGCCAAAGAAGTAAGATAGTAAAAAAGCATAAGCCAATAATAAAAGTTCTTTTATAATTGAGCTTTAAAGGTTTTGGTGTTGTTTGTTCCATATAATTTCTTCCTTATTTTAAATATTTAAGCATAAAATGATAAAAATTTATATGTTTTGTTCTATTTTTTGAATATTTCGGGTTGAAAAATTTCATAAGTTAGAAATATTTGCATTTATTTGACGTTTTTATTATAATTTTTTCGAAGATTGAAAGAAATCTTTACTCGAATAGAGTGCCTTTGGTGGCATTCTTATTTTTTTAAGGGGGAATTTAATGGATTCTTTAGAGCAAATTAAAGAGCTTGTTTCAGGAAAATTAAATGAAAATGGTTACAAACTATCTTCTTTTAAATTTGTCTCAGGTAAAAACGCAACTTTAGAAATTGTAGTTGATCGAGATGAACCAATTAGATTTGATGATATTTCAGATATTTCAACTAAAATTTCAACTTTACTTGATGAACATGAATTTACTGAAGCAAGTTATTTATTAGATGTTTCATCATTAGGAATCGAAAAACCTATCGATGTATCACAACTTGAAAAATATAAAGATCAATATATTAATATTCACTTAACACACCCTTATAAAGGTGAGAGCTACCTTGAAGGGACGCTAGTAGAGGTTAATGATTTAACGATTAAGTTGTTTTATTTCAAAAAAGGAAAGAAAACAACTAGTGAAATCGAAAGAAAATATATTGATAAAGCCCGTTTAGCTATTAAATTTTAATTTAGGAGATAAAAATTTATGGATGAAAAACATCAAAAAGCCTTTCTTAAAGCAATGAAAGAAATGGTTGAGAAAAAAGGAATTAGTGAAGATGTAATTGTTGATGCAATTAGCGAAGCTTTTAAGGTTGCTTATAACAAAAAAATAAGTGACGAAATGTTAATTGTTAATAAACCAGTTAAACTTAGAAGAGTCAAAAAAGTTAAAGATGAAAATGGAAATGTCCAAACTGAAGTTGATAAATTAAGCGACGCTTTAATTAGCTGCAACATCAACTTAAAAGAAGGAAAAATTGAAACTTTTAGAGAATATAAAGTTGTCAAAGATGAAGATTTAACTGATGATTTCATTGAAATTAGTGATGAAGATGAAAGAGCAACTTCTAATAATTTAAAAGTCGGTGATTATTATAAAGAACCACTTAGTTTTGATGATTTTTCAAAAGGCGATGTAAATAGATTTATTTCTACTTACAAAGCAAAAATTAATAAAGCTGAAAAAGAAAGCCTACTTGAATCTTTCAGCAGTAAAATTGGAAATTTAGTTACGGGTGTTGTAGAAAAAGCTGATAGTCATTGCGTCCTTGTAGATCTTGGAAAAATTAGTATTACACTTTATCAAAAAGATTTGATTGGGAAAGAAACTTTTAAACCTGGCGACATTATTAAAATGTATGTTGTAGGGATTTCAAAAGATGATACAAAAGGTGGAAGCTTAATTAAATGTTCTAGAAGTTGTCCAGAATATCTTGCAAAAGTTTTCCAAGAAGAAGTCCATGAAATCTACGATGGAACTGCAAAAATTTATAAGATTGCTCGTATGGCAGGCGTTAGAAGCAAAGTTGCAGTTTATAGTGAGGATCCAAATGTTGATGCACAAGGTGCATGTATTGGTCAAAACGGACAAAGAATTCAAGAAGTTGTTAAATATTTAGGAAACGACAAAAACGCTAAAGAAAAAATTGATATTATCCAATATAGTCCAGTTTTAGGGGTATTTTTAAGGGAATGCTTAAAACCTGGAATTGTTATTGGGGCAAAAATTGAAGAACTTCCAGACGGAAAGAAAAAAGCTATTGCTGTTTGCGAAAACGAAACTGCAATTGCCGCAATTGGTGTTAAAGGAGTTAATGTAATTCTTGCAAGACAACTTTGTAGTTTAGATGAATTATTAGTTTATGATCAAAGTAAAGCTGAAGAAGAAAAACTTGACTTTGAACCAATGGCTTATTTTGAAGAAAAAGTTCATGAACTTGAAAAAGAAAAATTCAGAATTGAATCAATGAAAAATGCTGAACTCAACGCCTCTAGACCAATTGTTGATGAAGTAAAACCAGTAGTTAGCGACGATGAATATCTTGATAAAGAACTTGATTTTGAAAATGCACACAATTTAAGAAAAGTTCTCAAAAATGATGAAATTAAAGAGGAAAAAGTTGAAGAAAAACCTCTTGCTAAAGAAGAAAAAGTTGAAAGAGCGAAGGCTGAAGAAGTAAAACCAGCTGTTAAACCAGTTGAGGTTAAGCGTGTCGAAGAAAATAAACTTAGAGAAGTTGTTCAAGAAGCTCCTGCTAAGAAAATTAGCAAAGTTGTTGAGCCAGTTGAACATAGAGAAGTTAAAACCACAACCACTCTTGATGCTTTAGAAGCTTCTTTAGAAGAAGAAAAGAAAAACGAAAAACAACACGCTGTTAAATCCAAAAAGGATAAAAAAACCAAAAAAGAAAAAGAAGAAACTCAAGATATCAAACCTATTGTTGATGATAAAAATAGAATGTCAATTTACACTGACGAAGAATTAGCTGAAATGGACGAAAACGAAGATTGGGACAATAGTGACGATAGTGATGAGGATTATTCCGAATATGATAGTGATGATTACTACGATAAATAGGAGTTTTAAATGAAAAAAATACCATTAAGAAAATGTCTTGCAACTAATAAAATTTATCCAAAAGAGGAGCTTTTTAGAGTTGTAAAACTTCCTAGTGGTGAAGTTGTTTTGGATATGACTGGAAAACTAAATGGTAGGGGAGCTTATATTCATAAAAGTAAAGAAGCGGTAGATATTGCCATTAAAAAGAAATGTCTAGACCGTGCTCTTGAAGCTCTAGTTGGTCCAAAAGTATATGAAAAGATGATGTTTTATCTAAAATAAGGAGGGATTATATGAAAGACAAAAAACCAGAAAGAGAAGTAAATCTTCCAAAAAATAATCAAAAAAATAAAGATTATGCCAAAGTTAATAATGGTGTTTTCGTGTATACCTCTGCACTTACTGTGGCAGAACTTGCAAAAAAGCTTAATGTTCAACCAAGCGACATCATTAAAAAATTATTTTTAAAGAAAAAACTTGTCACCATAAATCAGACTCTTGATGATGACACAATTGGTGAGCTTTGTCTTGAATATGGTTATGATTTTAAAAAAGAAGAAATTATTAATGAAGAAGATTTTGAAAAAGTAAATTTTGAAGATGACCCAAAAGATTTATTTGAACGCCCTCCAGTTGTAACTGTTATGGGACACGTTGACCATGGGAAAACTACTTTAATTGATGCAATTAGAAATTCAAATCTTGCTGGTCAAGAATTTGGCGGTATCTCGCAAGAAATAGGTGCCTATCAAAAAACTTTTAAAAACAAAAAAATTACTTTTATTGATACTCCAGGGCATGAAGCTTTTAGTGCGATGAGAGCAAGAGGAGCAAGTGTTACTGATATTGTAATTTTAGTTGTTGCTGCAGATGATGGAGTTATGCCTCAAACAATTGAAGCAATAGATCACGCAAAAGCGGCTAATGTTCCAATTATTGTAGCTATTAATAAAATTGATGCTCCAGGAAGTAACCCAAATAAAGTTTTAGAAGGATTAATGGCGCATAATATTATTCCAGAAAAGTATGGTGGAGACGTTATAACCTGCGAAGTCAGTGCTAAAAATAAAATCGGAATCGATGATTTACTTGAAGCAGTTTTACTTCAAGCCGAAATACTTGAATTAAAAGCCAATCCAAAACGATATGCAATTGGAACAGTTTTAGAAGCCGAACTTGACAAGGGCGAAGGTCCAAAGGCTACTTTACTTGTTCAAAACGGAACTTTAACTGCTAATGATTATGTAGTCGTTGGAACTACATATTGCAAAGTTAGAAGAATGACCAATGAATTTAATCAAATTATTAAGACAGCCGAACCTTCAACTCCAGTTAGTGTTATTGGTTTAAATGAAGTTCCTTTAGCGGGCGATCACTTTATGGCTTTCCCAAGTGAAAGACAAGCCAAAGAAATAGCTGAAAAACGTAAATTAAGAAAAGTTGAAGAAGAAAGAAGAAATACTTCAGGAATTACTTCATTAGAAGACGTTTATAAAAAGATAAACGAAAACCAAATGACTGTTATTAATATTGTTTTAAAAACAGATTCAACTGGTAGTGCAGAAGCTGTTAAAGCAAGTCTTGAAAAATTAAATAATGATAAAGTTAAAATCAATGTAATTCACGCTGCATCAGGAGCAATCACTGAAAGCGATGTCTTACTTGCAAGTGCATCAAAGGCAATTATTTATGGATTTAATGTTCGACCATCGGCTATGATTAAGACAAAAGCAGAAGAAGCACATGTTGAAATTAGACTTCAAAGAATTATTTATGCACTTATCGAAGAAGTTCAAGATGCTATTAAAGGTATTTTGAAAAAAGAAAAAGTCGAAAGTGTGACGGGTCAAGCAGAAGTAAGAAATACCTTCAAGCTTTCAAAAGTTGGCGCCATTGCGGGATGTTACGTAATAGATGGCTCAATTAAGCGAAATTCAATGTGTCGTATTTTAAGAAATGGAGCAATTATTTATGAAGGAAAAATTGATTCATTAAAGAGATTTAAAGATGACGCAAAAGAAGTTGCACAAGGCTATGAATGTGGTATTAAGATTGAAAACTACAATGACATGAAAGTTGGAGATATTATCGAAGGATACGAAATGGTGGCGCAAGAAGATGGCAAATAAAGCAGGGAGACTTAAAGCTATTATCAGTAAAAACATTAAAGATATTTGTGAATTTGAACTTACTAATGAAAAAATCGGATTTTTTACTATAACAGACGTCGTCGTAAGTGATGATCATAGTTATGCAAAAGTTTATGTTTCGTTTTTAAGTAATGGTCAAGAAGGAGTGGAACGTTTAAATCGAGCAAAAGGCTATGTTCGTTCTTCTCTTGCTAAGAAAATTGATACAAGAAGAGTTCCAGAAATAACATTTGTGTTAGATGATAGTTATGAAAAACAAAAGCATCTTGAACAAATTATTAAAGATGCCGAAGAAGATTTAAAATAAAAAATAGCGATACTTTGTTAACTCAAAGTATCGCTTTCTTTTTCTAATATTTTGTTATAAATATTTACTGAATTTCTACTAAAACCTAGATTTTCAAAAATTATTTCATCATTTTTGTTATTTGTTTTGTTAATTGATAGCGAACAAGGATTATATTTTTCATAATAAATTTTAAAGATTTTTTTTAAGCAAATTGACATTTCTTGTTCGTTATTGAACTTATAATTTCGAATTAAAAAATTTCGGTTTTTAGCTTTTTTATAAATTAAGATTACGCCATGAACATTTTCATCTTTATATAGAACATAGTGAACAACATCATCTAATAAAAATAATTGATAATCACTATTTAAAAATTTAATTTCTTTTATGAAGTCTTCTTTAGAAATTGTTTCTTTTATATAAAATTGAGTACCTTCAATTTTATTTTCGATATGCGAATAAAAAATATCTTCTTTATCGGTATTAAATAGCATATTTAAGAAATTTTCTTCACTAGATGGAAATTCTTGGTAGATATTTTTTAAGATATTTTTGATTGTTTCTCGTTTTGTAAATTTATCGTTTGGACAATGAGATTTAACAATTGGAATATTTTCTTCTTCGCAAAGTCTAACTAGATCTTCTTCTTTAGCAAGAACTAATGGGCGAATAAAAGTAATATTTTCTCTTGAAAGAACCATTTTAGGAGAAAAAGTTGCGATTCTTCCACCATAAATCTGATTTAAAAATAGCGTTTCTATTGCATCATCTTTGTGATGTGCAAAAGCAACTATATTACAATTTAAGTCATGAGCAACTTTGTTGATAATGGCTTTTTTCATTCTGCTACAGATTGAGCAAGGAAGATTTGGTGTTTTTTGTAATTCTTTTTGCATTTTTAAGATAGGATAGACATTTTTTCCATCCGCAACATAGAGTTTATAACCTAATTTTTTAGCAAATTCTTCTTCAACACTTGGATCAAAATCATCAAAACCTAAATCAATAATACATGGATATATTTCAAATTTTGTCTTAGAAAAATTTTTATATAAATGTAGAGAATATAGCATAGCCATGCTATCTTTTCCTCCGCTAATTCCAAGACAGATACGATCTCCATCTTTAATAAGATTAAATGAATTGTCAGCGTTTCTTATACAAGCCAAAACTACTCTAATTGCTTTCATCTTCTTAAATTCTTTCTTTTTACTCCGATATTATAATCTCTAAGGTTTAAAAATAAAATAATAGTAGTATTTATCGAAATTAAACTAGAACAGATAAAACTTTTATTTTTTATGTTAGGTATCTATAATAATGAAGGTAAAAATTATGGAAGTTAAGTATATAAAAGATTTAAAAAGTTTTGATTTTACTATTAAAAACTTAAGTTTAGTACTTGGTTATTTTGATGGTCTTCATATTGGACATATGCATTTAATAAATTATGCAAAAATGAATAGTAGTGGACCAGTTGGAGTAGTGACTTTTGATGAACCATTAAAACCAGTCGAAGGGCAAATTACTACATTAGAAGAAAAAATTTCTTTACTTAATAAATTAAAAATTGATTATCTTTTTGTGTTAATGGTTGATGAAAACTTTAGGCATCTTTCTTATATTGACTTTATTAATAAATTTTTAAAAAGATTTAATCCAAAAATGATTTTTTGCGGAAACGATTATACATTTGGTTATAACGCAAAAGGTAATGTTTTTGATTTAAAAATGGCTTTTTCAAATGTCCAAGTCATGAATTATGTAAACGATTTTAATCATGAAAAAATTTCTAGTAGTAAAATTAAAGAGTTAATTAAAGATGGACAAGTTAAAGAAGCAAGCGTTTATCTTGGAAGACCTTATGCTTTAATTGGTTCGATTGCTCATGGCTTTAAAAAAGGTAGCGAACTTGGTCGACCTACTGCAAATTTAATTCCAATTGAATACTTAGTTGTACCAAAAGATGGCGTATATATTACAAGAACAAATATTGCTGGAAAAATATATGATTCTCTAACAAATATTGGAACACATCCAACAATTAATGAAGTTAGAAAACCAACGATAGAGACTCATATTTTTAATTTTAAAGATAATTTATATGGGAAAAATATAAAAGTTTATTTTTATAAACGATTAAGAGACGAAATTAAATTTAAATCAGTTGATGATCTAGAAAAACAAATCGATAAAGATATAAAAGAAGCAACTGATTATTTAAAAAACAATCTTAAATAAAATGGAAAAAATCGAACTTAAACCATATTTTGAAAGTAAACCTTGGGCGGGAGAAATAATATCTAAAATTTTTAATGCACCAAAAAATAGTGGAGAAGCCTGGCTTGTTTCGGCTATAAAAAATAAAGAATCTAGGCTTATAAATAATTTAACTTTAAGTGAATTCGTAGACAAAAATAATGATTTATTAGGTTTAAAAAAAGACGAACAATTTCCAGTTTTAATAAAAATAATTGATGCAAAAGAAAATCTATCTATTCAAGTTCATCCAGATAATGAATACGCACTTTTTAAAGGTTATAAAAATGGAAAATATGAATGTTGGTACATTTTAGATGAGACTAGACAGAAGAAAATCATTTTTGGTTTAAAAAGTGTTGATAAAAATGAGCTTGAAAAAGCAATTTTAGATGGAAATCTTGAAAAATATTTAAATTATAAAGAAATTAAACCACATGATTATTTAAAAGTTACTCCTGGAACAGTTCATGCAATTTTAGGTGGAACATTTTTATTAGAAGTTCAAGATCCATGTGATATTACATATAGATTATATGACTATAACCGTCTTCCAAAGCGAGAACTTCGTATAGAAGATAGTTTAAACGTAATTTACAAAAATCATTCTTTCGTAGATTTAGAAAAATATAAAATTTTAGAAAAAAATGATGCCTTTGAAATTTATATTAAAGGTTATAACAAATTTTTTGTGGAAATTAAAAAAGACGATTATAAGGTCTTTTTAGTACTAAATTAGTAGTTTTTATGGTTTTTTTGTTAGTTTATTAACTAAAATTTTTAATTTGCTCAATTTTACTGATATTTCAAATTATAAAATTTTATATTTTCCTCTATGAAAGCGTTTTCAATAGCGTTAGAATATGAAATAAGTTTACAATTCATTTACATTTTCCAAATAAATGTAAAGGAATTGCAACTTTAAAGGAATCTAATATTAAGGAGGAAAATATTTTGAAAAAGAATATTAGAAAAACATTTGGTTTATTTTTAGCTATGTCTTCCGTCTTAGCCCTTGGTGCATGTAATGGTGGACAAACTAATGAATCAAATCCTGTAAAAGACATAATTACTGAAGCTGAAAAGATGGATGAAGCCGATCTTTATAAAAAAGCAGCTGAAGAAATTAATGGTAAAAAATTCGTAGTCGTCGCAAATTCATCTCGTATGAAAGATGCTTTCCCAGCTTGGGTTAATTATGTTAAAGAACAACCATACGCTCCAAGCGGATTTGGTGCATCATTTGAAACTACACAACCAAAAAACAACCAAATTTTCAACCAAATTAAAGGTGATGTCACTGGCAACAACCATAATATTTCAATGACATTAATTCAAGATGGTTCACAAATTGCTTCCAAAATGACCAAACCTGGTTATTTACTTAACTACATTCCAAAAGAATGGGCAGGAAATAAAGAAGCTGATGGTACTCCACTTGCTTTACAATCATTATCAAAAGTCTTCTGCTGGAATACTTTAGGTACTGATGGAACAACCGAAAGTAATGCCAATATGGTCAATAATGTTTTCGATTTCGTCATTGATGATAATGGAAAACCATTTCCAACTCAATTTATGTCACCAACTAGCGAACCAGTCGGACAAAATATGCTTTATATGTTAACTCGTAAAGACTATGCCGCTGTCGTTAAAGAAGCTTATGATGCTGCAAGTACAACACAAAAACAAATTATTGATGCTGTCATCAATGAAGATGGCAAAACAAAATTTGCTAGTTTAGGAGACAAAAATGTTGTCAGTAAATGGGGCGCTTCTGGTATTAATTCCATCATTAGTGATGGTCAATTTGATGAGAACGTCAAATATTCATTAGCTTGGGTATTCTTATGGATGAAAAACTATACTAAAGTTGATGATGATGGACCAATCGCTGCCAACTTAACAAAGAATTCATCTGGTGGATCAGCTGGATTACTTGTTTATTCCAAATTTAGATCAACTCAAGAAACTGCTGATGTTACAAATAAACACATCCAAGTTGCTGCTTATAAGGATGGTTACACTGGTTTTGGTGGATATATGTATAAACACTATCTCCAAATCTTAAAGACCTCACCATTCCCATGGACATCATGTGCATTTATTCACTTCATGACCAATCACATGGAAGGATTCAAACCTTGGGGTAAAGATATGGGTGGTTATTCAAGCAACCCAGAAGTTCAAAAGAAGTTCGATCATTCCAAAGATGGATATGTTGATGGTAAAAACGAATTCCCAGTCAAAAACGATAGAGGTTATGATTGGTGGACTGAAAATACTCAAGGAAAAGGAAGATTAGTCCTTGAAGATGGTGAATATTGTTCATCAGTTGCTTCAGTTTTAGCAGATTGGATTGCTTACCTTTAATATTTAATTTAAAAAATAGGAGGTCCAATTAAGGACCTCCCTTTGTTATAGAATAGGGAGAAAAAGGGTTTATATGAGTAACACAAAATCATATGATTATTCAAAAGCTCCTTCTAAAGGAAGGAAGTTTTTAAATAGTTTTAAAAATTACTTTTCAAAACCACAAAATGTTATTTTAGTCATTTTGGGTATTATTTTATCTATTCTTGTATTTATCCCAATGATTTCGGTATTCATCGATACTTTTACAATTCATGAAGGTGCGATGGGCGAAGATCGTGGTGATAATGTCGCTGGAAGTTTATCTTTATACAACTGGATTCAAGCGTTCAGTAGTAAATTATCAATGAAGAATTTCTGGATTCCACTTCGTAATACCATGTTACTTTCAGTATTAAGTTGCGTATTTTCAGTTTTATTTGGTGGAATCGTAGCATATTTAATTACAAGAACAAATTTAAAATATAAAAAATATATCTCATCAGTTTTTATTTTCCCATACATCATGCCTCAATGGACACTTGCTATGGTTTGGAAAAACTTATTTGATAGTATTGCGGTTACAGGAACAAAAAATGGCGTCTTTGCATCACTTTTTGGTATTACAATGCCTCAATGGTGGTGTGCGGGATTATTTCCTTGCGCATTAGTATTAGGTTTACACTATGCACCATTTGCCTATATTTTAATTGGTGGTATTTTTAGAAATATGGATGCTAACCTTGAAGAAGCAGCAACCATTTTAAATACGCCAAAACTTAAAATATTTTTTAGAGTAACGTTTCCTCTTGTTACTCCTGCGATTTTATCAACTATCTTACTTGTTTTTTCAAGTGCGATGGGATCTTATCCAGTTCCTCATTATTTAGGGCATGCGGCTGGTGGTTATGAATTTTCAACCTTAGCTACAAAGTATCAAGATTTAAACGTCGATAGACCTGGTGTATCATCAATTATTTCAGTTGCTATGATGTTTATTGGTGTAGCAATTTTACTTGTTAACATGTTATCAACAACTGGAAGAAAACAATATACAACTGTCACTGGAAAATCTGGTCAAGTTTCCAAAGTTAATCTTGGAAAAGTTGGAAAATATGCATTTGGAGTTGTTCTTATTTTATTAACTTTCTTTACATCAATTTTCCCAATTGTTTCATTTGCTATTGAAACATTCTTGCCAAATCCAGGAGATTATTCAGGTTTAACTTTAAAATGGTGGATTAATAGTGCAGTTGGTGAAGAAAATGGAATGTATGGTCAACTTGGTATTTTACATAACAAAACTATATGGAATGCTTTTGGTGGATCAGTTTTTACCGCCATTGGGGCCGCAATTTTAGCAGGTACAGTTGGAACTTTAGTTGGCTATTGTGTCGCTAAAAACAGAAAGTCAAAATTTGCAAACTTTGTAAATAGTGTGGCTTTCCTACCTTACCTACTTCCTGCGCTTTCAGTTGGTGCTGCCTACTTTGTTTTTGGAAATAAATTAGGATTATATAACACATATTTCTTATTAATCTTAGTTGGAATGATCAAATATATGCCATTTGCTTCTAAAGCTTCATTTAACTCAATGTTACAATTAAGTGATCAAATTGAAGAAGCAGCTATTATTCAAAGCGTTCCATGGATTAAAAGAATGTTTAAAATAATTATTCCAATTCAAAAAACTTCAATTTTAAGTGGATTCTTATTACCATTTATTACTGGTATGCGTGAACTTACTTTATTTATGATGCTTGCAACTGATGATAAACTTGCAACATTACAAATTGGTTATTTTGATGAAATGGGATTATATGCATTCTCAAGTGCAATTAACTTAATTTTAATTATATTTATTCTTGCTACTAACGCCGTTATTAATAAAGTTACCGGTGCAAGTCTTGATAAAGGAATAGGAGGCTAGTTATGCCAAAAATTACATTAGAACATGTTAGTAAAAATTGGGGACACTATTATGGAGTTGACGATTTAAATTTAGTTATCGACAATAACGCATTTGTTACTCTGTTAGGGCCTTCTGGTTGCGGAAAAACTACAACTTTACGTATGATAGCCGGTCTTGAAACTCCAAGTAGTGGAAAAATTACTATTGGAGATCACGTAGTATTTGATTCTGAAAAAGGAATTAATGTTCCTGCTTCTAAAAGAAGAGTTGGGTTTTTATTTCAAAACTATGCTCTTTGGCCAAATATGACAGTTTACCAAAATATCGCATTTGGTTTAAAAAATATTAAAGATATAAAACCTATTTATGCAGAAGACGTTAAAATTAATGACCAATTAGATGAAATTTTATCTAATCCAAGTGCATTGATTGAGGTAGTTAACGAAACTGAAAAATCTAAAAAAGATAAAAAAGAAACAAAGAATCGTGCTTTAATTAAGATTATTGATACTTTTGAAGTTAGCATGTCAACCGCTAAAAAACTTTATGATATAGTTTTAAAAAACGGCAGTAATCTTTCTTCAATTATTGAAAATAATAAAAATCAAAACGAAGTTATTAAAGCAAAATACAAAGCTAAAGGCATCGAAATTAATAAAGATTATGAACTTACCAACAATGGCGAAGTTATTAAAAAGAAAAGAAAATTAACTTCTGAAGAAGTTGATCTTGCAGTTAGAAGAGTTTCAAGAGTTGTTAAAATTGGCGAATTCATGGATAGATATCCAAGTGAATTATCTGGTGGTCAACAACAACGTGTGGCTATCGCTCGTACTCTTGCACCTGAGCCATCCGTTTTATTTATGGATGAACCACTTTCAAACTTAGATGCAAAACTTCGTTTAGAAATGCGTAGCGAACTTCAACGTTTACATATTGATACTGGATCAACCTTTGTTTATGTTACCCATGATCAACTTGAGGCTATGACCCTTGCAACAAAGATTTGTCTCATTAATAATGGTGTTCTTCAACAATATGATGCACCTCTTGATGTTTATAAAAAACCAAACAACTTATTTGTTGCAGATTTCGTTGGAAATCCTTCAATTAACTTTATTGAAGCTGATGGAAAAAATGTCGATGGAAAATTTGAGTTAACAATTTTTGATAAATATAAAGCAGAATTCAAACCATTAAATAAAATCGATATGAAAAAATGGTTAGAAGATGTTAAAAAACATGAAGAAGAACTTTTAAAAATCGAAGAAGCTAAAAAACAAAGTTTAAATTATATTGAAAAATCTAATAAGGATGAAGTTTTTAAATACAATATTCCTCATGTAGAAGAAGTAGAAACACTTGAAGAAGTTAAAGAAAAAGAATATGTAATTGGTGTTAGACCAGAATTTATCGCCTCAAACGAAAAAGGTAGTGGAATTGCCGGAGAAATTTATTCAGCAATGCCTGCTGGTATGGAGACTACAATCAAAATTAAAATCGATAATTTCCTTTTAACAGGTGTTATCTTTGGCGGCGTCGCTTTTAAGATTGGTGAAAAAATCAATTTAACCTTTAATGGCGCTGAAATTATGTTATTCCATAAAAAGAGTGGAAAACTTATTTCTCAAGGTGAATTTAAAATTTAATAGTTATTTAAACTTATTCTCTCATTTTAGGGCTTAATTTCGAAAAGAAATTAAGCCTTTTTTTAATGCAAAATATTTGTAAGAACAAAGATTTTTATGAAATTCTTTCATTAAAAAAAGATTATCGAATAAAGTTACTAGTAGTTTTTTTATTAAAACTTAAGTATTTCAAATTTATTTATGTACACTTAAAAGCATCTTTTTTACTATTGGATAAAATTAAAAAGTCGGAAATAAGTTATTGAAATATCTTGAACATTAAATTTTTATTTCCAACTTGTTTGGAAATGACTATTTTATTGGAAAAGTTGTGTCTTTTTTATTGATAATTTTAACTATTTAGTCTATATTAAATAAAGTACGTTGAGCCAAGATAAACGAATCCCTAACGTTTTTCCTAGTTCAATGCGAATTTAATAGAAAGGGTAAAGAAAATGATCGACAAACACGGAAAAGCTGAACTTGTTAAGAAATTTGGAAAAAATGAAAAAGATACTGGTAGTATTGAATTCCAAGTCGCCTTATTAACTACTCAAATTCACGATTTAACTGAACATTTAAAGAAGAACGATAAAGACAATATCGCACGTCGTGGTTTAAATATTAAAGTCAGTAAGAGAAAATCATTACTTGCTTATTTACAAAGAACCGATCGTGAAAGATATGTTAAACTTCTTGGTGAATTAGGTTTAAGAAAGTAAATTAAAAACTCCTGACTTTATGTCAGGAGTTTTTTACTTTTAAGAGATAAGCTATGAAAAAAACATATTATTCTTTAAGAAAATATAAAAAACAAATGATTTTAGGCCCAATTTGCAAAATGTTAGAGGTCGTTTTTGAGCTATTAATTCCTTTTATTATGAAAGATATTATTGATAATGGAATTATTATTGCAAAAGAAACCGGTGATATTTCAAAAATTTTAATAGATGGTGGTTTAATTCTTGGTTTTGTAGTTTTAGGATTTTCTTCAACGTTAGTTTGTCAATATTTCGCTTCAGTTGCTTCTCAAGGTTTCGGAACTGATTTACGAAATAGAATGTTTAAGAAATTAAATGAGTTATCCTTAAGAGAAATTAACATACTCGGAACTGGATATCTTTCCAATTTATTTAATAATGATGTTAATAGACTTCAACTTGCAGTTGCAATGATGGTTCGTCTCGTAATTCGAGCTCCCGCTTTAGTTATTGGCTCAATTGTCTGCTCTTTTTTAATTAATTATCAAGTTGCATTAATTTACTGTGCTGTAATCGTTGTTATTTCAATTTTCTTATATTTAATTTTAGGAACAACGAGCAAGCAATTTATTGTTTTGCAACATCAAAATGATACTTTAAGTCAAATTGTTGATGATGGAATTAGCGGAGCAAGAGTTGTTAGATCATTTAATACTCAAGAAATTGAAGTTAATAAATATAAAAATAATACAAGTGAATATTATAAAGATGCAAAAAAGACTGTTTATTTAAATGCTTTGATTAACCCAATAATTTTTTTAGTTATTAATGTTTCAATTCTTTTAACAATTTATTTTGGACAAAATGCGGTTAATAATGAATTAATTATTGGCGTTTCAGGAGTAGCTTTTTCAAGTGGAGACATTGTTGCTTTAATTCAATATTTAAACCAAATGCTGGTGGCTTTGGTAGTTGTTTCAAATCTTGTAGTTATTTTTAATAAATCATTTGCTTCTAAAAAAAGAGTTGATGATCTTCTTTTAAAAGAAAGTAGTCTTAAAAATAATCCTATATATAAGGATATAAAGATAAATAATGGCGATGAATTATTTAACGCAAAGGATGTTGATTTTATTTATAGTGGCAAAAATAAAACTTTGAGTGATATTAACTTTAATATTTTATCTGGTCAAAGTGTAGGAATTATTGGTGGAACTGGCAGTGGAAAATCTACTTTAATGCGCCTTTTAGATAGATTTTATGATGCAAGCAATGGAACTATTTTCTATAAAGGAAAAGATATTAAAGAATATGATTTAGATTCTTTACATAAAGAAATTGTTTTGGTAAATCAAAAAAATCAATTATTTAAAGGAACTATTAGATCAAATATGTTAATAGGAAATCCAAATGCCACTGAAAAAGACATGATTGGGGCTTTAAAAGTGGCCGAAGCTTATTCCTTCGTTGAAAAATACGATGATTTTTTGGATCACGAAGTTGAAGAAAATGGTGCGAATTTTTCAGGTGGACAAAGACAAAGATTATGTATTGCAAGAGCAATTGTAAGACATTCAGAGACAATAATTTTTGATGATTCAATGAGTGCTCTTGATTTTTTAACTGATAAAAATGTGAGAAGCAATCTTGCAAAATTTAAAGATTTAACAAAAATTTATGTCTCTCAAAGAGCAACTACCTTAATGCATTGCGATAAAATTATTGTAGTTGATAAAGGTAGAATTGAAAGCATTGGAACTCATGATGAGTTAATGAATAAAAGTAAAGTCTATAAAGAGATTTATGAATCTCAAACAAGGAGTAATTAGCTATGAAAGATATTAAAAAATTACTCAAATATTTTAAAGGTAACAATAAATTAATTGTTTTTGCAGTTTTCTTTGCAATTATTTTTGTTTCTTCGATGCTTTTTATTCCTTATTTTACAGGGCTAGTAATTGACTCGATTGGAAACGAAAATTTAAATCCAAATAGTCTTCCAAATTATGTTTATATTTGGATAATTTTAGCTTTAATTATCGTTAGCGTTATTTTTGAATATCTTTTTGAGGCAACTCTTTCTTTATTTACGGAAAGAACCATGAAGAAATTTAAAGATGCAATCTATCAAAAACTTAATAAAGTGTCGATAAAATTTATCGACACTCATAATCATGGTGATTTATTAAGCAGAACAATTAATGATGTTGATAATGTTTATAATGCCATTCTTTCTTTGTTTAAACAGTTATTTCAAGGGGCAATTACTTTAATAATTACACTTGTGATCATGTTTTTGATGAATTATGTTTTAGCGCTTGTTGTTCTTTGTTTGACTCCTCTTGCCGTTATAATTTCGACAACTTTTGCAAAAAAAGCTAATAAAAACTTTAAAAAACAAGGAGATTTAAATGGGAAAATCGGCTCAATTGTGCTTGAAGATTTGAATAATATCGAAGCAATCAAAACTTTTGGATATGGTGAAGAAGTCTTTAATAAATTTAGTAAAGTAAATGATGATTTATATGTAGCTGGGCAAAAATCACAATTCGTTTCAAGTTTTGCAAATCCTTTAACCCGTTTAATGAACAATGGAACTTATGCAATTGTTGGCATTACAGGTGCACTTATCGTTATTTATGGTGGACAATTTGGAGCAAGTCTTGGAATTGGCGGAATAAGTGCATTTTTACAATATGCAACACAATTTGCAAAACCATTTAATGAAATTTCAAGTTGCGTAAGCGAACTTCAACTTGGAATGGTTTCTCTTAGAAGAATTAATGAAATTTTAGATGAAGAAAACGACATCGATAATGGCACAATTTTACTTAAAAAATCTATCGAAACCATTCAATTCGACCATATTTATTTTAGTTACACAAAAAATCAAAAATTGATTGAAGATTTTAATTTTGAAATTAAAAAAGGTGAAAGGATTGCAATTGTAGGCCCAACTGGTTGTGGAAAAACTACGATGGTTAATCTTATAATGAGATTTTATGATCCAGTAAAAGGAAGATTTTTATTTAACGATATTAATAGTTTAGATATTCCTAAAAAAGATTTAAGAAATAACTTCAAGATGGTTCTTCAAGAAACATGGGTATTTAATGGAACGGTCTATGAAAATATTACATATGGAAAAGAAAATGTTACGATGGATGAAGTTATAAAAGCATGCAAAGATGCCAATAGTTATGACTTTATCATGCGTTTACCTCATGGATTTGATACAAAAATAAGTAATAATAGTGGACTTTCAATGGGCGAAAAACAACTTATAAATATCACTCGTGTTATGTTAAATAAACCAGATATTGTTATTCTTGATGAAATGACAAGCAATATTGATACTCGTAGCGAACTTATTATTCTTGATGGATTTATGAAATTAATGAAAAATAGAACCTCGATTGTTATTGCTCATCGTTTATCTACCATTGTAAATAGCGATAAAATTATTGTTATGAAAGATGGACATATAAATGATGTAGGAACTCATAAAGAACTTCTTGCTAAAAAAGGCTTTTATTACGAACTTTATAATTCACAATTTGAACAATAAGCAAATTAGTTGAGTTTAATTGTGTTGAATTAATCAGCATTATTTTTCTAGTTAAACTTATTAAAAAAAGATTAAGTTTTTTCAATGTAAAAAAACGATTAAATTTTTTAAATGTAAAAAAATGTAAAAGAAGTTATAAGAAAGATTTTTAAAATGGCTTTTAACAAATGTAATTTTCTTACAATTAAAAATCAATCACAAAGACGAAATGAAGCGATCATTAGATTTTGCTTTACCTTTATCTAGCGACTTTACTAAAGATGCATATTTATATGATGAAATGTGGGAAAGTAATGTCAAAAAAATTTAAAGTTAATCAGAAAAAGATTTTTTAAAATAAGATTGTTATTTACATTCATATAAATCCTTGGAAGTCTTACATTTTTAATTCGAACAACAAAAAATTCCACTGATAAGTGGAATTTTTCAATGATTAATATAATCGTTTATGATTGCGGTCAATGCTCTAATTGAGTTATTTTTTACGCCATCATTATTGATAATAACATCGGCATAAACTTGAGATGGTCCAATAATTTCTTCATACATTGGTTGAACTGAATCAAAATATTGTTCAACAATGTTTTCAAAAGTTCTAGCTCTTTCTTTTTGATCACGTTCAATTCTTCTTATAAGTCTTCTTTCTCTTGAAGCGTTGATAAAAATTTTTAAATTAGCTAAATCTCGGCATTTTTTATCTACAAGGGCGGTGATTCCTTCAACTAAAATTACTTTTCGAGGGACTATAGTTTCAGTTTTATCACTCCTATTTAAAATTTTGTAATCATAAATTGGTTTTTCAATAGTTTGATCTTTTTTTAATTCTTCAAGATGCAATCTAAATAATTTCCAATCAAAAGCCCGTGGGTGATCGTAATTTATTTTCCGTCGATCTTCAATTGACATATTGTCTACTTTATTATAATAATCGTCGATAGAAATGTGAGTAATATTGCTCTCGCCAACTAATTTTGTGACTTCTTGAATGATAAACGTTTTACCACTAGCGGATCCGCCGCCGATTAAGATTATTGTTGCCATAATTTTAGCCCTTTAAATAATATCATAGTTATTAATTTTAAGCATTTAAAAAGTGGAATTATATCTTGAATAGTAGTATTATTTTTATCGTTAAAATATAAAAGTAAGGATTAAAAATGGAAAAAAGAGTATTTGAATTAGAATTTTATGGAAAAAAGATTGTTGTAGAAATTGGAGAATTATGTAAACAAGCCGATGGAGCGGTTTTAACAAAATTAAATGACACAACTGTTTTATCAACAGCTTGTTGTAGTGATAAACCAAAAGAAGGCGATTTCTTCCCTTTAACTATTGATTATCAAGAAAAAATGTATGCAGTTGGAAAAATTCCTGGTGGATTTTTAAGAAGAGAAGGAAGACCTGGAGAACATGGAACTTTAACTGCAAGATTAATTGATCGTCCAATTAGACCTATGTTTCCAGATGGATTTAGAAATGAAGTACAAATTGTAAATACTGTACTTGCTTGCGATTTAGATTGCACTCCAGAAATGACTGCAATGTTTGGCTCATCTTTAGCTTTAGGAATTAGTGATATTCCATTTGATGGACCAATTGCTGGAGTTAATGTTGGAAGAGTTGATGGAAATTTAATCATTAATCCAACAGTTGCTGAAAGAGAAAAATCTGATCTTAATTTAAGTGTTGCTGGAACAAAAGACGCTATTAACATGGTCGAAGCTGGTGCTAGCGAACTAAGTGAAGAAGAAATGCTTGATGCTTTAATGTTTGGTCATGAAGCCATTAAAAAACTTTGTGAATTTGAAGAAAGCATCATCAAAGAAGTTGGAAAAGAAAAAAGAGTTATTGAATTATATGCCCCAGATAAAGATATCGAAAAGGATATTTATGACCGAATTGGTGAAAAAATGGTCAAAGCTATTTCTATTTTTGATAAACTCGAAAGACAAGATGCAATCGATACTTTAAAAGAAGAAATTCTAACGGATTATGATTCAAGAGAATATAAAGATGAAAAAGAACACTTTAAAACAATGCTAATGGTTGAAGACATTTTAGAAGGCATGGTTGCAAAAGAAGTTAGAAGATTAATTACCGAAGAAAAGATTAGACCAGATGGAAGAAAAGTTGATGAAATTCGTCCATTAAGTGCTAGAGTTGATGTTCTTCCAAGAGTTCATGGAAGCGCCTTATTTACAAGAGGTCAAACTCAAGTTTTATCAGTTGTAACTTTAGGTAGTAAAGAAGATGAACAATTAATTGAAGATATTTCTCCAGTTACTGAAAAACGTTGGATGCATCATTATAATTTCCCTCCATTCTCAGTTGGAGAAATCGGAAGAACCGGTACTCCAGGTCGTAGAGAAATTGGTCATGGTGCTTTAGGAGAAAGAAGTTTAAGTTATGTTCTTCCATCCAAAGAAGAATTCCCATATACCATTCGTTGTGTTGCAGAAGTTTTAGAAAGTAATGGAAGCTCTTCTCAAGCTTCTATTTGTGCTTCTTGTATGGCTTTAATGGCAGCTGGTGTTCCAATTAAAGATGTCGTAAGTGGAATTGCAATGGGTTTAATTACTAGCGGTCCACTTGATGGAAATCATCCATATACTATTCTTACCGATATCCAAGGTCTTGAAGATCACTTTGGAGATATGGATTTCAAAGTTAGTGGAACTAAAAAAGGCATTACTGCCTTACAAATGGATATTAAAATTAAAGGTGTTACTCGTGAAATCTTAAAAGAAGCTCTTGCTCAAGCAAATAAAGCACGTGCTGAAATTCGTGAAGTTATGATTTCTGCAATTAGCGAGCCAAGAAAAGAATTAGCTGAATATGCACCAAAATATGACACTTTAACTATCGATGTCGATAAGATTAAAGATGTTATTGGGAGTGGTGGTAAAGTTATAAATGATATCATTGAAAAATGTGATAATGTTAAAATCGACATCGATGATGATGGACACATTGCAATTTTTCATATGAAACGTGAAATGATTAATAAAGCAAAAGGAATGATTGAAGATATTGTCCGTGTTGCAAATATTGGTGATATTTTCGATGGAAAAGTAACTCGTGTTGAAGATTATGGTGCATTTGTCAACTTATTTGGCGATACTGATGGACTTTGCCATGTATCACGTTTATCAAATTCATATGTTGAAAACGCCCATGATGTTGTAAAAGTTGGAGATATTATTAAAGTTAAAGTTATTGCTTTTGATGACCATGGAAAAATTAAATTATCACATCGTGAATTTTTAACAAAAGGAAATGATGATGGTAAACCAAATGATGGAAAATTTAAAAAAAATAATAATTTCACACCAAAAGACAAAAATAAAAATTACAGAGACAACTTCCAAAGAAAAGAGGAATGCACAACTTCCTTTGAAAATATTCCATTAACTAAAGATGGCTTTGAAAGTAAGCGAAACGATAAAAAAGAAGAAGAAAAAGTTGAAGAAAAGAAAAAACATAACTTTTTCGGGGATTTATTCAATAAAGATCGTAAATAATTAGAGCACTCCGATGGAGTGCTTTTATTATTAGTAGAAAATTAGTATTTTATAATAGCGACTTTCGCTTTTAATAGTGCTTGATTTTATCTATAATAATTGAAGAAAAGAGCGTGACACACATGGATAAAATAAAAATTATGGCCCTTGGTGGTCTTGATGAAGATGGTAAAGATTTATATATCATTGAAATAGATCAAGATATTTTCGTTTTTAATGCTGGATTTAAATATCCTACAAAATTAACTCCTGGAATTGATTTTATCATTGCAGATTTTACATATTTAAAAGACAATAAAGAAAGAATTAAAGCCTATATTTTACCAAAAAGCAAGGCTGATTCTTTCGGTGCTCTTCCATATATTTATAAAGAATGTCCAGCTCCAATTTATGGAACACTTTTAAGTAAAATCTTTTTACAAAAATTTGCTCAACATTATAAGCAAGAAAGTGATTTTGATTTCCATGAGGTTTCAGTGTCTGGCGTAACAAATATTGCAGGACATCAATTTACATTTTTTTCAACTTGCGCATCAATGCCTTTAACATTTGGTTTTTCTATAAAAACTTCGCTTGGAAATATTGTTTATAGTGGTGATTTTATTGTCGAATATAATAATGAAAAATATTTTAAATTAGATTTAAATACACTTGGAAAAATTGCCGAAGAACCAACTCTTTGCTTATTAAGCGAATCTAAAAACGCAAGTAAAGCAGGATATTGTTCACCAAAACATCGTTTATATCCATTCTTAATGAAATCTTTTGAAGAAGCAAATGGAAGATGTTTTGTTGCATTAACAGATGATAATTTATATCACATAGACGAATTTTTTAAAGCTTGCTATGATTCAAATAAAAATATTTGTTTATATGATAATAATTCACTAAATATTTATAATTTAAGAAAATTTGGAGAAGATTATTTTCCAAAAGAAAAAATTATCTCAGTTTCAAATATTTTTAGAACAAAAGAAAGCGATTTAGTTATTTTGATTACTGGTAGGAATCATGAATTCTACGAGAAAATTTCAATTCTTGCAAATGGCGATAACGAAGAATTAAAACAAGTTAGAATTAATTCAAACGACACATTTATTCTTGCGGTTTCTCCAAGCGATTCTTTAGAAATTATTGCAACTTCAACCTTGGATGAAGTTTATAAAACCAATTGCAAAGTTAAATATATTAAAAAGCACACTTTAGAAAAAATGCACGCTTGTGAAGAAGATTTAAAAATGCTTCTTAGTTTATTAAAACCTAAATATTATTTACCAATCGAAGGATATTATGTTGATCTTTTAGCAAATGCCAAAATTGCTTTTGAAATGAGACTTGGTTTGTCTCATAAAAATATTTTTCTGCTTGATAATGGTCAAATTTTAAAAATAAATGAAAATGGCCAAGCAACACCAGACTTTAATGATGATGGAAAGGTAGTTTCTGGAGATTTAATGATTGATGGAATTGGTGTTGGCGATGTTGTAAATGAAATTATTTCCGATAGAACTAGACTTGGAAAAGATGGTGTGGTGGTTTTTGGATGTGCAGTATCAAAGAAAAAAAGAAAAATTGTTTGCGGACCAGATATTCAAATGAGAGGTTTCTTATTCTTAAAAGACAAAGAGGCCGATATAACCGTGAAAGAAATAGTTAATTATTTTGTAACTATAGTAAATGAATGGGCACAAACAACTAAAGATTTTGATAATTATAAACTTGAAGAAAAAATTCAAGAAGCGGTTAGTAAAAATCTAAGAAGAAACCTAAATCGAGATCCAGTTGTTAGACCTAATGTACTAATTATCGACTAAAATTTGAATATTTTTTGATAAATTAATTTTCAAAATTTAAAGCAGTTTTTAGATGGTTTTATGTAGCATAAAAACCATAACTTTAATATAATTATTAATATGAAAAAATGTATGGGAAAAATAACAAAAGATTCTAATTTTGTAAAATCAATGATTGGATTGGTGCTCTGCCTTTTTGCGATATTTGGAGCGCTAAATCGTGGCTATGTTTCGAGTTTTATTACTTGGATAGTATCCTTTTTATTTGGGTGGCTATTCTACTTATTTTATTTAGTAGTATTTTTAATAGGTCTACAATTAATTTTTAAGAAAAAAGGTATAAAAATTTACTCAAAACTTGTGATTCCAGGCATAATTTTAATATTTATCGGTTTACTTGTTTTAGTAACTAATAATATAACTGGAAGCAGTCATACTAGTATGCTTAATTTTTCAAATTTTGTCGAAAAATTTAGCGAAAGTGTCCAAGGTTTCCCAAAAATTAAATATGACAAAATTTCTGGTGGCTTTTTTGGCTTTTTATTCACTGCAACCGTCAATAGCTTTGGAAAATTTGCTTTAACTAATGGAATTGCAATTCTTTTATTGATTGTTGGACTTGTTTTATGCTTTATAAAATTTGTTCTTGCAATTATTAAGAAAAGAAAAGTTCATAAAGCCAAACAAAGTGTTAATGACGAAACAAGATTTGTAGAAGCAAATGATCAAACTACTTTTACTAAATCCCAAATTTTAAATAGTAATACAAGAGCAACAACTGTTATTACTCCAGATGATGAAATTGCAAAAGAAAATACCCAATCAATTGCAATTCAAAATCCAAATGGTGGAGTTGGTGTTGGGTTAACTAGTATTAATCGAACCCCTACCGGATTAAGAAAAGCTCGTTTTGATAGTGAAAATTATTACGAAACAGAAAGCGAAACAACCTCACTCAATGAAGAACCAGTTATTTCAAAACCAGTTGAACAAGCATCTACTATAAGTACAGAAAACCAAAAAGTGGACGAGGTTCCACTTGCTAAACCAGCAGTTTTTAAGCATGAAGAACAACCTTACAAAACTAAAGAGCAAGTAAATTCTTTAGCAAGTGGAACTAATAAAACACAAAATGTTAATGTTGCTAGTGCAAAACAAATTAGTAAAGCTCATAAAAATTATATTTATCCACCTTTGAAACTTTTAGTTGATCGAGAATCAAATATGTCAAGTCCTGCAAATATTCAAGTTTGTGAGACAAGAAAAAATATTTTAAATGAGACTTTTGAAGAATTTGGTATTAATGGAAAAGTTGTTTCTTATACAATAGGTCCATCAGTTACAAGATTTGATATTGAAATGGCTCGTGGAGAATCTTCAAGAGTTATTGAAAAATATTTAAATGATATAGCATCAAAATTAAACGGAACTCAATGTAGATTTGTACCAATTGTTGAAGGAAGAACAACTAGTGGTCTTGAAATTGCAAACCAAAAGGCATCTCTTGTTAATTTTAAAGATTGTCTTAGAAATTTAAATAGAGATGCAGGTAGTGAATATTTAATTCCATTTGGAAAAGATATCAATGGTCGATATATTGTCGCAGATTTAAAAGATTTCCCACATATGTTAGTTTGTGGAACAACTGGTAGTGGAAAGTCTGTATTTATGCATACATTGCTTATGACTTTGATAATGCGAAATAATTTAGACACTTTAAAACTTGTTATTATCGATCCAAAACGTGTTGAATTTAATAAATATAAAAATATTCCATTCTTACTTTGTAATCCAATTACTGAAGCTGATGAGGCTTGTCTTGTTTTAAACGAACTTTGCAATGTAATGGAAGAAAGATATGATCTTTTTGATGATGCTGGCGTAGAAAATTTAAAGCAATACAATAAATATCTTCAAGATCATGGGAAACAAATCATGCCTAGAATTGTTGTTATGATTGATGAATATGCAAATTTAGTCGATACTAATCGACAAATTTCTCTTCCAGTTGTTAGTATTGCTCAAAAAGCAAGAGCTGCTGGTATTCATTTAATTATTGCGACACAAAGACCATCAGTAAATGTTATTACTGGCGTTATTAAATCAAATATTCCTACAAGAGTTGCACTCCTTTGTTCATCTACGAGCGATTCAACTGTAATATTATCACAAGGTGGAGCTGAAAAACTTTTAGGAAATGGTGATATGCTTGTTATGTCTCCATTAATTTCAAAACAAGGATTAACTCGTGTTCAAGGTTCATTAGTTGATAATCTTGAAATCAAGAATGTTTGTGATTTTCTAAGACAAAATTATGAACCAGAATTTGATGAAAGATTTGTTGATTTAAAAGTTAAATCACAACTTGATACAAGTGAAATGCACGAAGTTAGTTATGATAAAGCCGCCAGTGATGAAGAAAAATATAAACAAATTCGTGAAGATATTATGGCCACAAGAGAATATTGTTCACTTTCATATATACAAAGAACTTATTCTGTTGGTTTTAATAGAGCAGGCAAAATTATTATGAGACTTACAAGTGATGGAGTAATTTCTTCTGTTGATGAAGGCAATAAAGGCAGAAAAGTTTTACTTCATAGCATTGGAAAAGAAGAAAGAAAAGGCTCAATTGAGCAAACAAGTTTTGATCCATCTAAAAAATAATTTATGAAAATTGGTGTAGATTTAACATACATTCCACGTTTTAAGGATAAAGATTTATTAGCTAAAAAGATTTTATCTAGTGAAGAATTAAAATTTTACGATAATAGCGAAAATAAAGCGCAATTCCTTGCTTCAAGATTTGCTCTTAAAGAAGCTTTCATAAAATCCATAGAAGGTTCGATTTTAGCATTTGATTTAACCAAAATTATGACAAAACATAAAGATAATGGAGCAATTTATATAGAATTTAATGATAAAATATATCAATGCTCATTATCACATGAAAATGAGTATTGCATAGGAGTAGTTTTAAATGATTAATACTTTTTTTAGCGCAAAACTTGCAAGCTATGAAACCATTGCGGTTTTCATTTTTAGTGAAGTAAGAAAGCCAAATTCAGCTAAAATTAAATTAATAAAAAATGACGAAGAGATTACTGATTTACAAATTGTAAAACAATCCTTTATTAATGGTCTTGAATTTTATGAATGTCGACCAAAAAATAAGATTGAACTTGGAAATGAATATGCTATATCAATTGAATCTTTTGGCGTTACTCCTTTAGTAATGGACGATGCGACTTCTTTTAAAAATTTTGATGATGAATATTTCTATAGCGGTGACGATCTTGGATTTACTTATAGTAATGAAAAAACAACCTGGAAAGTTTGGGCTCCTCTTGCTTCAAAAGTCGTATTATTCATTAAAAAAGATGATGAACCATTCCAAACTTTTAAAATGGTTAGAGGCGAAAAAGGCGTTTATTCTATAACTTTATATGGTGATTATGAAAACTTTAAATATCGTTTTCAAGTTGTAAATAGTTGTTACACGACTCTTGTTACTGATCCATATGCAAAAGCTAGTACTGCAAATGGAAAAGATTCGGTGGTTATTGATTTTGATAAGACTAAAATCGATATGTATGATGAAAATTTGAAAAAATATCAAAACTACGTAGATACAATTATTTATGAATTAAATGTAAGAGATTTTACCATTGATGATTGCACAAATATTGAACATAAAGGAAAATTTTTAGGCCTAGTTGAGGGTTCAAAAGTTACTAAAGGTGGACATCCATGCGGATATGATTATTTAAAATCATTAAATATTACTCATGTCCAACTTTTGCCAATTTTCGATTTTAAGACCGTCGATGAATTAAATCCTGATAAATCTTATAACTGGGGATATGATCCTCAACAATATTTTGTTCCAGAGGGAAGTTATTCTACCGATCCAAATGATGGATATAGTCGTGTTTTAGAATGTAAAAAGATGATTAGTGAACTTCATAAAGCTGGTTTAAAAGTTAACATGGATGTCGTTTATAACCATGTTTATAACTATGATCAATCTGTTTTTGAAAAAATTGTTCCTAATTATTATTTTAGAAAACAACAAAATGGTTTACTTTCCGTTGCATCTGGCTGTGGAAATGAATTAGATACTGCAAGACCAATGGTTAGAAAGCTTATTATTGATTCAATTTTATTTTGGGTAAAAGAATATGATATTGATGGCTTGCGCTTTGATTTAATGGGGTTGATTGATATTGATACAATCGAAAAAATTTCAAGATTATGTAAAAATATTAAGAGCGATTTTATGATTTATGGAGAAGGATGGAATATGCCATCATCACTTGAAGAAAGTAAAAGATGCACGATTTTAAATGCTTTTAAAGTCCCAAATGTTGCATTCTTTAATGATACATACCGAGATATTGTTAGAGGCCCTTCAGGATTTGGGAAAAACGATCCAGGATATATGTTAGGGAATTTAAATTATAAAGAAGGTTTTAAATTTGTTTTGCTTGGAAGTTGTGTTGATTATTGCTTTCCACGTAAATTTTTAAGTGCCAATCAATCAATAAATTATGTTGAATGTCATGATAATGTGACACTTTATGATAAAATCACATCAACATCCAAAAACATGGATGAAAACTATGTTTATCGTATTATTAATTCGATAAATGCCACAATTTCATTATCTTTTGGGGTACCTTTTTATCACGCTGGACAAGAAATAGGTCTTACAAAACAAAATAAGGATAATACTTATAATAGCGGCGACGAATTCAATAAATTTGATTGGGCAATATTAGACAAAAGATACGATATGTACTTGTATTTTAGATCGATTTTAGCTTTTAGAAATAAGCGCGAAAAAACATTTGATAGTAAACTAATTGAAAAAAATAACTATTTTATAAATTATGATAAAGGTGCATTAGGGTTTAGAACAAATAAATTATTTGAAAGCGAACCTCATGTTGACTATATATTTGCATTTAATCCAAATAACTGTGATGTAAGTATAAAACTTGATGATTATTATATTATTGTTTGCCCTTTAGTTGGTTATATTGAAAATAGCTTTTTATATAGTGGAACACACGAAACCTTATTACCATATCAAGTTGAAGTTTTGGAGTTGAAGAAATAATGAGAAAGTATTTAAGAGCAATTATTCTTGTAGGATGGCGTATTATAGTGGCATATTTTAGATGGATGATTAGATTTTCTAGGCATCCAGAAAAATATTCTATAGAAAAAAGATTTGAAAAAATTCATAAATTAAGCATAAAAGTTTTGAAAGCTTTTGGTGTTGTTTATAATGTTAAAGGCCTTGATGAGTTTTATAAAAATAAAAAACCTGGACAAAATACTTTGATTGTATGCAATCATTTGTCGGATGCAGATCCGATTATAATGATGGCCCTTGCTAAATCTCCTTTAACTTTTGTGGCAAAAAAAGAATCTGAAAAATTTCCATTTGTTGGAAAAGTTGTTAAAAGTATCGATGGAGTTTTTCTTGATCGTGGCGATTTAAGACAAGAAATTAAACAAATATTAAAGGTACAAGATATGCTTAAAAATTATCCAAACCTTGATATCGTAATTTTTCCAGAAGGAACTAGAAATAGATCTCCTTTGACCGATACATTAGATTTCAAGCATGGTTCATTTAGACCTGCTATGAAAGAAGGCCTTGATATCGCAGTTTTTTCAGTTTATGGCAGCCAACGAATTTTATCTTATAAATGCAAAAATCGATATAATCCCGTTGAATTAAGACACATAAAAACATTTACAAAAGATGATTATAAAAGTCTTTCAACATCTGAAATGGCCGTTTTAGTACATGATATGGTTAATAATTCTGTTAAAGAATTAAGAGTTGAAGATAAAGAATTAATGAAAAAACTTAACAAAAAACATTTTAATGACTAATGTCTTAAACCTTTTGGGTATAAATTTTTTAATTTATTTCCAACTTTATGAATGTATCCAAGATTGAGATTTTGGTAAGAAACTACGTGATAACCGTTTTCTAAATTTATATCCTTCATGATTTCTTCGCCATGAAGGTATTTTTTTGCCTCTATTTCACTTAATTTGATGGAGTTTTTTGAATCTAAATAATGTGCATAATGAAACGATGGAATCTCAACATTTCCTTTATAAATACATTTAAGTAAACCTTTTCTTAATACATTTAAAGATTTTAAGTTTAAATTATTGTTATACAAATATAACTTATCGTTAATTCTTTCGCTATGATTAAAAGTTCCGACTGGAACATAATTTTTACTCCCTTTTAGTTGTCCATTTTTCTTTAATAAACAAACAAATTGACCCTCTCCTTCATATTTATTTGGAAAAAGATGTATTGCTTGAGGTAAATTAATTCCTCTTACAAACGAAGGATCGTTTTCGATATAAATAGCTTCAAAATTTTTATTTTCTGTTAAGAAATCAACAATTACTTCTTCGTTTTCTTCATAACTAAAAGAACATGTCGAATACGACAAAATCCCGCCATCTTTGAGCATTGAAGCCGCTTGTTTTAGTAAAACTTTTTGCTCTTTTTGACATCTTAAAACTTTTTCATATGACCAATCTTTTTTTATCTCTTCGTTTTTTCGAAACATGGCACTTCCGGAACACGGGGCATCAAGTACAATTTTCTCAAAAGTATTTTTATAGTAGTTTTCTAGTAAAGAAATAGTAGAACATGAAACAATTACATTTGAAAAACCCATCTTTTCTATGCTAGAAGATAGAGTGCAACATCTTTGGTAGTTTATATCGTTAGAAATGAGGTTTATTGAACAATTTTTCAACACTAAGCAAATTGACTTGCCACCTGGAGCCGCGCACATATCTAAAACATTTTCATTATCGTTAATTGGAAGCAAATATGGCACAACCATAGATGCAGAATCCATAATGTAAAATAATCCATTATCAAAGTAAAAACTTTTACCAAAATCATAATCATTTTTGTCATAAAAATATGCATGATTTATAAAGCTATGTGGTCTTACTTTTGGAAACATTTTTATGAACGTTTCATCATCCATTTTATTAGTGTTTAGTATCAAACAATTTGTTCGATCTTTTTGCATAGAAACAAGCAAATCATCAACAAAATCTGCATCTAGATATGTAAGTAAATTTTCTTTAAAATTCATATAAATATAATAAAATTCCTCTATTCAAAACGCTATATTTTTTCGATATAATTATAACAAATCGAGGTAAATTTTATGACAATAGAAGAAATTATCGAACATAAAAGAGACAAAAAAGTTCTTTCCAGAGAAGAAATTAGATTTTTTATCAAGGGTTATGTTGCTGATGAAATTGAAGATTATCAAGCAAGTGCTTTATTAATGGCTATTTATTTAAATGGAATGAATAAGCAAGAAACTGCCGATTTAACGGAAGAAATGCGTGTTTCTGGAGAGGTTTGGGATCTTTCTGATATTCCAGGATTAAAAGTTGACAAACACTCAACAGGAGGCGTTGGTGACAAAGTTTCACTAATTTTAGGTCCTATAATTTCATCATGCGGAGCAAAACTTGCAAAAATGAGTGGTCGTGGACTTGGTCATACAGGTGGAACACTCGATAAAATGGAATCCATCCCGGGTATGAACATCTACGAAAGCGAAGAACAATTTAAAAATCAGATTAAAAAAATCGGCATGGCAATCATTGGTCAAAATGAGCATTTAGATCCTGCTGATAAAAAGATTTATGCTTTAAGAGATGTAACTGGAACTGTCGGTTCAATCCCACTTATTGCTTCTTCAATTATGTCTAAAAAGTTAGCTTCTGGTGCTGATTGTATTTTACTTGACGTTAAATATGGTAGTGGCGCTTTCATGAAAACAATTGAGGATGCTAAAAAACTCGCACAAACCATGGTTGACATTGGAAAATCATTAAATAAAGACGTTCGAGCAGAGGTTACTGATATGGACCAACCTCTTGGTTGTGCAGTTGGGAATAACCTCGAAATTAAAGAAGTAATCGAAACTTTACATGGAAACGGACCAAAAGATTTAACTGAAATTTGTATTTCAAGTGGAGCATTATTACTCAAAATGGCAAAAATTTTTGATGATGTCAATGATGCAAGAAATGCTATTATCAAAAATATTAAAAATGGCAAGGCTTTTGAAAAATTTAAAGAATTCGTTAAAGCCCAAGGAGGAGATATTTCTTATATTGAAAATCCTCAAAAATTTAAAGTTGCAAAACATATCGTAGAGGTTGTTTCTGACTATACTGGCTATGTAAAAAGAATAGATGCATTAACTATTGGTATTGGTAGTATGAATTTAGGCGGTGGAAGAGAAAAAATGGACGATGTAATCGATATGTCAGCTGGAATTATTCTTAACAAAAAGATAGGTGATTTTGTTAAAAAAGGTGAAGTTTTATGTAGACTTTACACTGATCACGTAGAATATCAAGAAGTTTATAACAATGTTAAAAATGCATTTGAAATCACTGATGAAAAAGTTGAAGTTGATCATCAGATGACTAAATGCTTAATTCAATAAATTATTTTTTCTTTAATTCTCTTAAGTTTGAACTGCGCTTAATTTTAGATAATTTCTCGTAATTATCATTAAGCGCTTTTTCAAATTGTGATTTATTCTCTGGAAAATAAAATTTTGCATCTTTAATAAGATTTGGAAGATATTGGATTTTTTCCCACAAATCTGGTCTATCGTATGGATATTTATCTTCTTCACTTACATTTACTGGAGTGTATTTTAGATAATCTTGCACTTCAAGTGGTCTATTTTTTGCCATATCCATCGCATTTTCCATAGCTTTTAAGGCTGCTTTACTTTTTGGAGAAAGCGCAAGTTCAACAACAGTAGCGCTTAAAGGGATGATTGCTTCTGGAAATCCAACCTGCATTGCAGCATCAAGTGCAATTTTACAACGCATACAAGCCCCTGGATTTGCAATTCCAACATCTTCATAGGCAGTTATCAAAAGTCGTCTAGAAATCGATTCTAGGTCGTTTACAATGCATAATTTAGCAAGGTAATATAGTGCAGCATCAACATCACTCCCTCGAATCGATTTTTGTAAGGCACTGACAGCATTATAATGATCGTCTTCATTTTTATCCATGGCTAAATTGGAAACTTTATTGATGGATTTAGTCATTTCTAAGGTAATGTCTTCATTTTTAAAGGTTAAATCAAGAATTTCTAAAAAATTAAGGGCGTAACGGAAATCGCCATTGCTGATTTTTGCGATATATTCAAGAGAATCATCATCTATTTTTAGTTTGTTATTAAAACCATCTGGGTTTTTAATAGCCCTTTTCAATCCAAGTAAAATCTCGTTATTAGCGAGTCTTTTTACTTCAAGTAAATGACATCTACTTCTAATAGCTTTGTTAATTGCAATGTATGGATTGCTTGTCGTTGCACCAATTAAATAAATCGTCCCATCTTCGATATATGGAAGTAAAATATCTTGTTTATCTTTGTTTAATCTATGAACTTCGTCGATCAATAAAATTGATGGATTATGAAGTTTTGCTTCTTTAATACAATTTTCTAACTCACTTTTATTCGATGAGACCGCATTAATTTTAATTAAATGTGCACCAATTGAATTTGCATAACATTCAGCAATAGTAGTTTTTCCACATCCTGGAACACCATAAAGAATAAAAGAAATTGGGAGTTTTGCTTTAATAGAATTAGTTAAAATACCTTTTTCCCCTAATATTTCTTTTTGTCCGATTACATCTTCTATTTTTGTTGGTCTTATTCTAAAAGCTAGAGGTCTTAACATATTTTTAATTATACACAAAACAAATGAATTTTTATATAATGATAAACATGAAAATTGTGGCACAAAATGTTTTGGAAGCTTATGTAAAAATTGATGGAGAAATCTATTCTAAAATTGGTTTAGGATATATGGTTTTAGTTTCTTTTACAAACGGAGATAATGAAGAAATTTGTGAAAAAATGGCTAATAAACTTGTCAATTTAAGGGTTTTTCCAGACGAAAATAATAAAACTAATTTGTCGATTAAAGATATTAATGGATCAATTTTAAGTATTTCGCAATTTACTTTATATGCGGATTGTCATAAAGGAAATCGACCTTCATTTGTAATAAACTGTTTAAATCCAAATGAAGCAACTAAACTTTACGATTACTTCAATAAATGCCTTGAAAACCATGGAATTAGCGTGAAAACTGGAGTTTTTGGAGCTGATATGAAAGTTGGTTTAATTAACGACGGGCCATTTACAACCATTTTGGATAGCAAGGAGCTTTTTAAATGAAAGTAATGCTTGGTTTAAGTGGTGGAGTGGATAGCGCAGTAAGTGCTTATTTATTAAAAAAAGCTGGATATGAGGTTATTTGTTGTTTTATGCGTAATTGGGATTCAATGGCAAATAACGATGTTTTAGGTAATCCTACATTAAATAATTCGATTTGCCCACAGGAACAAGATTATTTAGATGCTGAAGCAGTCGCAAAAAAGCTTGATCTTCCTTTATTAAGAATAGATTTTATCAAAGAATATTGGGACAACGTTTTTAGTTATTTTCTAGATGAATATAAGCGCGGAAGAACACCAAATCCTGATATTTTTTGCAATAAATACATAAAATTTGGCCCGTTTATTGATTTTGCAAAGAAAAACGGATGCGAAATGATAGCCATGGGACATTATGCAAAAAAAGTTGAAAAAGATGGAAAGATTTATCTTTATAAAGCTAAAGATTTAAGTAAAGATCAAAGTTATTTTTTATCACAAATTTCACATGAACAACTTGCAACTTGCTTATTTCCATTAGGAGATATCACTAAAAAAGAAGTGCGAGAAATTGCAAAAAAACTCGATTTAGAGAGTGTTATGAACAAAAAAGACTCTACAGGAGTATGTTTTATTGGCGAAAGAAACTTTAAAGAGTTTTTAGAAAATTATCTTCCTGCTAAGAAGGGAAATATCGTTGACATCGAAACAAATCGTGTAATTGGACAACACGATGGAGTTTTATATTACACAATTGGGCAACGTAAAGGTCTTGGAATTGGTGGAATAAGTGGTGAAGTTGCAAAAGGTTGGTTTGTTTGTTCAAAAGATGTTAAAAACAACATTTTGTATGTAGCAAGTGGGAATGAAGATGAACATCTTTTAAGTGATGCCGCCGATATCAATATGGTTAATTTATTTAATGAACCCATACAAGATGGAACTCATATAAATTGTAAATTTAGATATAGACAACCAGATCAAGGCGTCACTTTATACAATAATAGTGATGGTAGTGTAAGATTAATTTTTGATAAGCCTTATAAGGCAGTTACTCCAGGACAAGCATGCGTTTTTTACCAAGGAGATGAATGTCTTGGTGGTGGAATAATTGATAAAATTTATTACAAGAATAAACTTAAAAATTAGTGGTGGAAGAAGTAATTTGAAAGGCATTTTCTAATCAAAAATGCCTTTTTTTACCGACTACTAACTCGGTATTTTTAATTTTAATTCGGTATTTTATCAATATTAGTAATTATTTAGTATATTGTAAGTAGAAACTGGTAAATATCGGTATTTTTATTTACTATTTACAAAATTTTATTTTTTTTATATAATTCTAAGCGGAAAATAAATCTAAAAATCCTTTGAGAGAGAGTTCGGTTGGTGCAAGAACTTAGGTGAATTAGATGAGCCATTTCCTTTAAAAGGTTAAGAGCCCGCTTACAGCGTTATAGTAAAAAATTAAGTGCTTGAATAAAGAATTAGGATGGTACCGCGAATCAATCGTTCCTATATAGATAGGGACTTTTTTATTTTAAGGAGAGTTTTATGAAAAAAATGACATCGCAAGAAATTCGACAAATGTGGTTAAACTTTTTCAAATTAAAAGGACATGCAATTGAACCTGGTGCAAGTTTAATTCCACATAATGATCCAACTTTGCTTTGGATTAATGCTGGTGTTGCTGCTTTAAAAAAATATTTTGATGGAAGTGAAGTTCCAGAGTGTAAAAGAATTACAAATGTTCAAAAATGCATTAGAACAAATGATATAGACAATGTCGGAAGAACCGCTAGACATCATACTTTTTTCGAGATGCTTGGTAATTTTTCTATCGGTGATTATTTTAGAAAAGAAGCAATCGCTTTTGCGTGGGAAATATTAACAAGCAAAGAGTATTTCGATTTTCCAAAAGAAAAACTTTATTTCACCTATCATCCAAGTGATTTAGAAACTAAAAAATACTGGATGGAACATGGTTGCTTAGAAGATCATTTAATTCCGCTTGAAGGAAATTATTGGCAAATTGGCGAAGGACCTTGCGGTCCAAATACTGAAGTATTTTTTGATCGTGGCGAAAAATATGATCAAAATCATGTAAGTATTGATTTATTAAGGAAAGATATGGAAAACGATCGTTACATTGAAATTTGGGGAATTGTTTTTTCGCAATTTAACGCAGTTAATGGGGTAAAAAGAGAAGATTACAAGGAATTGCCACATAAAAATATTGATACTGGGGCTGGACTTGAACGTCTTACTTGCGTTATGCAACAAACCGAAACTAACTTTGAAACGGATTTATTTTATCCTTATATAGAAGCAACTCAAAAATTATGCAATAAACCATATAGTGGAGAATATTTAATGCCTTATAGGGTTATTGCAGATCACATTCGAAGTTGCACATTTGCTTTAAGTGATGGTGCAATGTTTTCAAATGAAGGTAGAGGTTATGTTTTAAGACGTCTTTTACGTAGAGCGATGAGATATGGACAAAAATTAGGATTATATGAACCATTTTTATATAAATTAGTTGATGTAGTCTGCGATAACATGAAATGTTTTTATCCAAATTTAGAAGATAAAAAAGAAATTGTTAAAAAAATGATTAAATCTGAAGAAGAAAAGTTTATCAAAACCTTAAATAGCGGAGAAGAAATCCTTTCTAATATGATTAAAAATACCAAAGTTTTAAATGGTGAAGAAGCTTTTAAACTTTATGATACTTATGGTTTCCCAATTGAACTTACGAAAGAAATTTGCTCAGATAATGGTGTTTCTGTTGATATGGATAAATTTAATGAATGTCTTGAACATCAAAAAGAATTAGCAAGAAGTAGCAGAAAAAATAGCGAGTCATTTAATATTCAATCAAAAGATTTACTCGAATTTAAAATTCCTTCAACTTACATATATGAACCAAAAAATATTAAATCAAAAGTAATTGGTCTTTTTAAAGGCGGTGTTAAAGTTGATGAAATTAACGATGAAGGCGAAGTTATTTTCGATACTACTAACTTTTATGCTGAAATGGGCGGCCAAGTAGCTGATATTGGATTTATTGAAAATGATAATTGTAGAGGAGAGGTTATAAATGTTCATAACGCTCCAAATAAACAACATCTTCACGAAGTTAAAATTCTTTATGGAACAATTAAAGTTGGTGATGAATTTACTTTAATGGTAAATAAAGAACGACACTTTGCCATTTCTAAAAATCATAGTGCTACGCACTTACTCCAAAGTGCTTTAATTAATGTTCTTGGTGAAGATATAAAGCAAAAAGGTAGCTTTGTTAATGATGAATATTTAAGATTTGATTTTACGCACTTTGAAAAAATTAATGATGCAAATCTTAAAAAAGTTGAAAGAATCGTTAATGAATATATTCGTGACGCAATCGATAATACTACCGAAGTATTGCCAATTAAAGAAGCTAGAAAAACTGGTGCTTTATGTTTATTTGATGAAAAATATGGAAAAGAAGTTAGAGTTGTAGAATTTGGCAATGTTTCAAAAGAATTCTGTGGTGGAAATCATGTCAAAAATAGTTCTGAAATTGGTTTATTTGTTATCGAATCAGAAGGAAGTATTGCAAATGGAGTCAGAAGAATTCAAGCAAGAACTTCATTTAATGCTTTTGAATTAATGAAACAAAGAGAAGAATTGTTAAATGAAGTTAAAGAAGAAGTCAATGCAGGCAGTTATAAAGAAACGATTGATAAAATTAAATCAATCGAAGATCAATATGATGTCATGCAAGAAAAATACAAAGTTTTATTTAATGATTTCTCGAAAGAAAAGATTAAAGAATTAAGCGAAGATTTTGAAAAAACTCACAAAATATTTGTATATATAAAAGATTATAATTTGGATGCTTTATTAAAAATCTACGATTCCTTTAAAGTTAAAACTGATGATTATATTATTGTTTTAATTGGTGATGATGGAGAAAAACATCCAATTGTTTGTGGAATTGGTAGAAAATTAGTAGAAAATGGTGTTAAATCAAGAGATTTATTAGTTAAAGTAACAAATATTCTTGGTGGAGCAGGTGGTGGAAGACCAGATCTTTCAAAAGGAAGTGTTGTTTCACTTGAAAAATTTGATTTAGCTAAGAAAACAATTTTAGAATAGGTAATATGAAAAGATACATTTGTGTAGATTTAGGAACTAATACAATGGGGCTTGCAAGAAGCGATATTTTAGGAATTGCTCACCCCTTGGAAGAATTTGTTTTCGATAGGGGGAACTATAAGCTTGCCCGAAAGCATTTAATTGATGTATGTATTGAAAATGAAATTTTTAATGTTGTTATTGGTTATCCTCTCCAAATTGATAGACAAAAAGGCGAAAGATGTGAATCGGTTGATCGATTTATTAATGATGTTAATTCACAAAATGAAAAAATCAAATTTATTCGATATGATGAATCTTATTCTACAATTGAAGCAAGAGAAAGATTAAAAGAATCTGGCTATAACGAAAAAAAGATTTTAAAAGTAATTGATATGTATAGCGCAGTTGTAATTTTGGAAGATTTTTTAAGAAATTATAAGGTTAAATAGGTGATTTATGGAACATTTAAATGAAAATGAAGTAGTCTTGAAAGATGAAGATGGATGTGAATATTTACTTAAAATTTTATTTACATATCATAACCCTCAAAGAAATAGTGATTATGTTTTCGCATATGATGCAAATGATGAAGATTCAGTCTATGTTTTAAAGTATGGACCAAATAATGAAGTTCTAGAAGTTACAGATCCTGATGAATTTGAAGAAGCTCAAGAGGTTTTTGATGCCTATAATGAAGATCCAAAAATTCAAGAAATCAAGTGAACTTCTTTATAGATTATGATATTTCTTTAATGTATAATATTTGAGCAAAAAAAGGAGAAATGTATGAGCGAAAAAATTAAAATCTCAAAAGAAGGTTTGGAAGATATACAAAAAGAACTTAGAAAATTGCTTGATGTTGAACAACCTGCAATCCTTGAACAACTTGAAAATGCCCGTGCAATGGGAGATTTATCAGAAAATGCTGATTATAAAGCTGCAAAAGATAAACAAGGTGAAATTGAAAATCGTATTAGACAACTTCAAGAAATTATTCGAAATGCCGAAGTTATCAAAGAGAAAAAAGGTAAAAAGATTAATATTTTAAATTTTGTTACATTTAAAGATTTATCTACCGGTCAAATTCAAGAAGTTAAGATTGTTTCCTCAATTGAAGCTGATCCATTAACTGATCCAGCACATATGAAAGTTTCGAATGAATGCCCACTTGGTCTTGCTCTTATTGGTAGAGAAGTTGGCAACACTGTAACAGTTAAAGCTGATACACCATACGAAATTGTAATTCTCGAAGTAAAATAAAATGACTTGAAAAAGTCATTTTTTTTTATAATTTTTCAAAATTCCCCCCTATATATGTATAAGGAGGCATTTTATGTTAAAAATTGTTTTAGGTGTTGTTATTGTAACAATAATTGGTCTTATTGTTTTGCAGTTTGTAGATCCAAATATAAATAACAATTTTTTTGGTACACAACAAACAGATGATCCAAACAAAATTAATGGTAAAGAAGATGATGATGAAAAAGGAGCATTTTCAATCAAAGGAAATGTTGTTAATCCAGGTAAGTATTTACTAACTATGAACGATACTACGATGTCAGATTTAATTAATGCTGCTGGTGGGGTAACAAGCAATGCGGATGAGAGATGCTATTATTTAGAAGCTAAGTTAGAGGTTAATCAAACCTATTACATACCAACAAAATTTGATATTACAGACGTTTGTGGAGATGACGAAATAAAAAAAGTTAATATTAATATAGATAATGCTGATATTCTTCAAACAATTAGTGGAATTGGTAATGTTTTAAGTGATGCAATCGTTGAATATCGTGATGTAAACGGACTTTTTTATACTATTGAGGGTCTAAAAAATGTCAAAGGAGTTGGAAATAGCAAATTTGAACAGATAAAAGATTACGTTATTTTACATGAATAATTTATTCATATATTTTTTGCTATATATATCGAATATTTTATTTTTTAATTCAAAAACTTTTTTGTATGGGATTTTTGTTTTTATATTTGCTTTATTTAAATTAATAAAAATGGCAAAAGAGAACAAAAAAGTTTTATGTATTGGTCTTGCAATAATTTTTATATCTTTAGTAAGAATTGCAATAACAAAAATTCCTTTTCCAGAATCTAATGAATATATCGGAATTATTTTAGTAAAAAAGGATAATTATTTTATATTTTTTAACGGCTTCAAAAAATTTTATGTATATTCTAAAAGTCCATCATTTGACGAGCTAGATGTAGTAAAAATTCTTGGTAGACAAGGAAATTTGAATTTCGTTTCTTTAGAGAAAAATTTTAGTTTTCAAGATTATTTAACCGACCAAGGGATTAGAAATTCAATCGAAGTGAGAAATATAAAAACACTTTTTGATTTCCCTATAAATTTTAATCAGTATAAAAAACTAGTACTTTCCAATAATTTCACTGATGACCAAAAATCATTTATTGGCGGCTTACTTTTTAGCAATTATAATAGTAATAATGATTTTGCAAATCATGTAAAAATACTTAATTTATTTATTCTCTTTAGTGTAACTGGAATTTATTTAAATTTTTTCTTATATTCAGTTGCAAAATTACTTTCTTTTAAATTAAGTGCCGAAAAGTCCGAATTTATCTCTTTAATAATTTTTTTCCCATATTTAGTGTTAAACATAACAAGGTTTACAACAATAAAGGTATTATTCTTCTATGTTTTTCGAATGATTAATAAATATACTTTAGAGAATTTTTATACAAAAATAGAAAGAATTTCAATTCTTGGAATCTTTTTCATGTTTATTAATCCATTTATTGTTTTTAGCCAAGCTTTCTATATTTCGTACGTTATTTCGATATTTTTAAACTTTTCAAATTCTTATATAAATAGATTTAAACGATATAAAAAGAGATTAATTCTTCATGTTTTCTTGTTTTTTATACTTTTACCATTTAGCATAAAAAATACCTATACAATTAATGTTTTTACAAGTGTTGCGGGATATATTTTAATATCTCTTTTTAAACCATTATTTCTATTTTCAGTATTTTTATTATTTGCACCTAAAAATATCAAATTTTATCTAAAAATTGTTGATTTTTTAATAACTGCAATTAAAAATATAGACTTTAAAATTTTTGATATTAATATCCCTTCATTTAATCAAGTTTTAATTATTTTATATTTTATTATTTTTATTATTTTCGTTTATTTTTTAGAAATAAATTTTGCTAAAATAAAAAAATATATCTTAAGTTTTGTTTTATTATTTTTTGCAATTTATATTGCCCCAATCAATAATTTAGTAACTTTTGAAACTTGTTTCATAAATGTTGGACAAGGCGATTCGACACTCATAAGATATCAAAACACCACAATATTAGTTGATAGTGGAGGTTTAGAATACCAGGATTTAGCGGTCAATACCCTAATTCCGTTTTTGAAAGAAAGAAGAATTTATAAGGTAGATGCGTTGTTTATTACCCATAATGATTTTGACCATGTTGGGGCCACAAAATCTCTTAGAAAGCATTTTAGAGTCAAAAAAATATATACATATAATGATGTTTTTCCAATAAAAATAGGAAATATTAAGTTTTCAAATCTTAATAAATACTCTAACCAATATGAGGAAGAAAACTATAAATCCATGGTGCTTAATTTTGTAATTAAGGATTTTAACTTTTTGATTATGGGCGATGCACCGAGTGAAATAGAAAAAAGAATTATTAAAGATAATAAAAAGATTAATTGCGACATCTTAAAAGTCGGACATCACGGAAGTAAAACATCAACTTCTGAGGAGTTTATAAAAAAAGTCCGCCCAAAAGAAGCTGTGATAAGTTGTGGTTATAAAAACATTTTTAAACACCCTCATAAAGAAGTGCTTGATACTCTTAATAAATATAAAATAAAAATAAGAAGAACTGATTTAGAAGGTACAATTAAGTATAAATTTTGGATTTAAAAGTGTAGAATAAACATATGGCATTTATAGTATGTGGATCACAACAACCATTAGTTAAAAAACAAATTAAAAGTTGTATTTTACAACAAGTAAAAGATGTTGATAATTGTGAAATTATTAGGTTAGATTCGAATAAAATTAATGAAAATGACCTTTTAAATGAATGCGAACAATATTCATTATGTTTTAATAAAAAAGTTATAATTCTTGAGAATTGTGGGTTTTTAACTGGTGAAAGAAGTGAAGCAAAATTCTCTTATTCTGATAAACTTATTAAATATTTGGAAAATGAAAATCCAAACACGATTTTGATTTTTAGTGTAATTTATGATAAAAAACTTGATAGCAGAACGAAAATTTATAAGATTCTGAGCACAAAAGATTGCATTATTATGTGCAAGGAACTAACTGCTAAAGAGTGGCCAAAACAAGTAGAATTATATTTCAAAAAGAAGCATGTTTTAATAGAAGATAGTGCAATCGAAGAAATTTGCAAAAGATGTGATGGAAATTTTAATATTTTCTTGAATGAAAGCAAAAAATTACTGTTATATAAAAAAGATCAAATTTTACTTGATGATGTAAAAAAAATTTTTACTAAACCGCTTTATAATAATGTTTTTGAAATTCAAAATAACTTGTTGCACAATAATAAGGAAAAAGCGATTCAAATTTTTAGAGATCTAGAAATTTCTAAAAATATTGAACCAGTTGTTTTAATTTCAATTTTTGCTAATCAATTAATTTCGCTTGATAAGTACTTATATTTATACAAGAAAGGTTTTTCATATGGTGAAATCGCATCTCAATTAGGTGAAAATCCCTATATTGTCATGAAAAATATTAACAATTTTAGAAATATTAAATCTGAATTAATTGAAAAAGTATTGGATAAGCTTTATTTACTTGATAAAGAAATTAAACATGGCGAAATAAATAAAAGCTATGGTTTTGAACTATTCTTAATTAACTTTTAAGTAATAAAAAACCTCGTTGAGAACGAGGCATTTATTATAATGAATTAACTAAATTTTGGATTTCGCTTTTTTGTCTAGCAGCGGTCTTTTTATGTTGAATTCCTTTAGATACAGAACGATCAATTAATGAAACTGCTACTTTAAGATCTTTTTGAGCTGCTTCTTTATCTTTCTTTTGGACATCTAATTTTACAGCTTTAATGGCAGTTCTTAATTTTGACTTACAATGAACATTTCTAACACGAGCTTTTTCACTTGTAATAATTCTTTTCTTTTGAGATTTAATGTTTGCCATGACTTTCTCCTTTCGATACGATAAGAATTATAGCAAAACAGGCACAAAATGCAAACAACAATGAAGTTGTAAATATAATTTTGTTTATTATTTTAATATTTTTGGTTGTATTGTGGTAAAATAGCAACGTGAAAAATGCAGTTAACATTAAAAATTTAAGAATTTTATGGTTAGGTACTCCTAATATAAGTGCCATAGTTTTGGAAAAAATTATTCATGATGGTTATAACGTCATTGGTTTAGTTGCGCAAACAGATAAACCAATTGGAAGAAAGAAAATAATTGAACCAGTGCCGACAAAAGTTGTCGCATTAAAGAATAATATCCCTGTTTATCAACCAGAAAAAATTCGATTAGATTATGAATTTATAAAAGAAATTAAACCAGATTTGATAATTTCACTCGCATATGGTCAAATTATTCCGCACGAGATGTTAATTATTCCTGGATTTGGGTGTTTAAATTTACATGGATCATTACTTCCAAAGTATCGAGGGGCAGCCCCTATTCAGTATGCACTATTAAATGGCGACAATGAAACGGGAATTACTTTGATGGAAATGGTCGATAAAATGGACGCCGGTAAGATGTTTTATAAAAAGTCTGTTAAGATTGATGATAATGATAATTTCGATACACTCTCCTTAAAATTAGCTTATTGTGCTTACGAAACATTAATAGAAGGCTTACCAGATTATATTAATGGAATTAACGGTGGTGAAGAGCAAGATGAAAGTTTAGTTACTTTTACTAAAAAGATAAAGAGCGAGGATCAATGCATTTCTTTTGAAGATAGTGCCAAAAATATTCACAATAAAATCCGGGCTTTCACTAGCGATCCTGGATGTTATTTCATATATAAGAATTTGAATTATAAAGTTTCTAGTAGTTTTATAGTAGATATTAAGTATGAAATTGGTAAAGTATATAAGTATGATAAGACTGGTTTATTTGTAGGAACTGGCGATAAAATGATTCAAATTACTTCTATTCAAAAACCTGGTAAAAAGATGATGCAGATTCAAGATTTTTATAACGGGAATAGAGATTTATTCAAAGTTGGTGAGATTTTAAAATAATGTCACAAATTAAATTAAATTTAAGTGTACATCAATTAGTTGATTTTTTACTTCGTAAAGGTGATATTGATGATCGTGTTTTTAATAATGAAACGATGCAAGAGGGGTCAAAAATTCATCATAATTTTCAACGAAAACAAGATTCAAATTATTTAAGTGAAATTAATCTTCAAACAACAATAAAACACAATAATTATGATATATTTTTACACGGTCGTGCAGATGGAGTTATTTTGTCTAGTCCGATAGTAATCGATGAAATTAAGACAACCAACTCCGTTTTAGAAGATTTTTTTGATAAGAATGAATCGTGGCATCTTGGGCAAGCAGAATGTTATGCATACATTTATGCAAAAAATAACAATTTAAATAAAATTGGTGTGAGATTGACATATATATCGCAAAATAATGACAAACATTTCTTCAAGTATTACTATTATGATCTAGCTTCTTTGGAAAACATAATCAATGACTACATCGAAAGATATTTATATTTCTTTAATGTAATTGAAGAAAGCAATTTAAATAAAAGAAAATCTATTAAATCATTAGTTTTCCCTTTTAGTTTAAGAAAAGGGCAAAGCGAAATCATAAAATTAAGCCAAAACTCCATTGAAAACGAAGATTGTCAATTTGTTGAAGCGAGTACTGGACTTGGTAAAACAATAAGTATCTTATTTGGAGCCTTAAAAGGATCTATAAAGAATAATGTTGATAAAATGTTTTTCCTTTGTGCTAAAAATAGTGGATTTAAGAGTGCAAAAGATGCTTTGAATGAACTTCGCTTAGAAGGGTTAAAAATTAAATCATGCGAGATTATTGGTAAAGAAAAAGTTTGCTTTGTAAAAAATTTAGGCTATGGCCCAGAATGCAATCCAGAGTTTTGTCCTTATGCACGAGATTATTACTCGAAATTGAATGAGATTATCGCTGAATTATTTATTAATAATGATGATTTTACTAATGAAAAGATTCTATCAATTGCTAGAGAATATGAAGTTTGTCCTTTTGAATTATCACTCGATTTATCGACATATTGCGATTTAATTATTGCTGATTACAACTATGTTTTTCATCCAATTAGTTATTTAAAACGGTTTTTTGACGAACTTGATTATAAATATTCTAAATTCTTGATGATTGATGAAGCACATAATATAGTTGACAGAAGTAGAGCAATGTATTCTGCGTCAATTAGTTATGCAAGTTTTATAAGAGCAAAAAAAGATTTTGTAAAAGTTAAAAATAAATCGTTAAAAAAGTTAATAAATTTTTTAGATGATGATTTTGATTTATTTAATAAAATTGAATGTAATGATAATAACGTAATTTTTGAAGTTATTGATCAAACTTTTATTGCTCATTTAAATAATTTTTGCCAAACCTTATCTGAATATAAGAAAAAGCATCCAAAATTTAAAACATTATTTAGTAATGATTTTTCTTTAAATGCTTATACTTTTCTTAAAATATACGACTTACTTGGAGAGAATTATAAAATTTACTTTAATAAAAACGAAGAAGATATTTTTAAAATAGTTTTGAAATGTATTGATGCATCCCCATATATTAAAGATAGAATAAATGATTCGAATGGCGCGATATTTTTTAGTGGAACCTTAACTCCGATTGATTATTATGAAAAAGCAATTTTGGGAGAAGATACATATCAATCTAAAAATTTTGCTTCACCTTTTGAAAAAAATCATCTTCTTTTGCTAGTTAATAATAAAATCTCCACGAAATACAAAGATCGTTTGTTTACAATTGGTAAAGTTATAGAAAATATCGAAATATTTATCTCTGCAAAAATTGGAAATTATATAATTTATGTTCCTTCTTTTGAGTATCTTAACTTATTAAAAGAAAGACTAAATCAAGATAATTCGATTAATTATATTTTCCAAAACGCAAATATGGATAACGGAGAGAAAATAGCTTTTCTAGAAAATTTTAAAGCAAATCCTGAAAAAACAACTGTTGGCATTTGCGTTTTGGGAGGCTCATTTAGCGAAGGAGTTGACCTAGTTGCTGATAGGCTTATAGGTGTGGTTATAGTTGGAGTAGGCCTTCCTTCAGTCAATTTTGAAAATAATTTAATAAAAGATTATTACAATTATAACAATATTGATGGATTTACATTTGCCTATGTAAATCCTGGAATTAATAAAATCATGCAAGCAGTGGGAAGACTCATTAGAAGCGAAACAGATCGAGGAGTTTCTTTATTAATTGATGAACGATATTCTCATAAAACTTATAGGTTTTTGTTTGAAAATATATGGAAAAATTATAAGATTGTAAAATCAAATAAAAACTTAGAAAATGAACTAATTTCATTTTATAAAGACTAGTTTTCTATGGTATAATCACGAAGATGAAATACGAACAAAGTAAAATAAGAAACTTTTCTGTTATTGCTCACATAGATCATGGGAAATCTACTTTTTGTGATAGAATTCTTGAATTAACCAATACAATTACAAAAAGAGAGATGGTGAGCCAAGTTTTAGACTCTATGGATCTTGAAAGAGAAAGAGGAATTACCATTAAATTAAATGCCGTCACTGTTGAATATAAATCAGACGATGGAAACACATATGTTTTTAATTTAATTGACACTCCTGGGCATGTTGATTTTACCTATGAAGTTAGCAGAAGTTTAGCTGCTTGTGAGGGAGCTCTCTTATTAATTGATGCTTCACAAGGCGTTCAAGCTCAAACTTTAGCAAATATGTACTTGGCTGTTGATAATGATTTATGGATTATTCCTGTTATAAATAAAATTGATTTGCCTAGTGCATCTATCGATTTATGCAAAAAAGAAATTACCGAAAGAATTGCTCTTGACGGAGACGATAGTTGTCTAGTTAGTGCAAAAACTGGAGTAGGAATAAAGGATGTACTCGAAAGAATTGTTAATGAAGTACCTTCTCCTTCTGGGAATAATGATAACCCATTAAAAGCTTTAATTTTTGATAGTTTTTACGATTCTTATCGTGGAGTTGTTGTTTTAATTCGAGTAAAGGAAGGTTGCGTTAAAGTAGGTGATAAAATTCATTTAATGACTAATAATCAAGATTATGAGGTTACTGAACTTGGTATAAGAACTCCAAAAGAAATAAAAACTGACGCTTTATATTGTGGTGAAGTTGGTTATTTATGTGCACAAATTAAAGACATAAAAGATGTAATGGTAGGGGACACCATTACTTTAACCAATAATCCAGCAAAAGAAAAACTTCCTGGTTATCGTAAGATCAACCCAATGGTTTATTGTGGAATTTATCCTACTGATTCTCAAAAATATGAAGATTTAAAGGTCGCCCTTGAAAAGTTGTGTCTTAATGATGCTTCGCTTGTTTATGAACCTGAAACTTCACAAGCTTTAGGTTTTGGTTTTAGATGTGGATTTTTAGGTTTATTACATATGGATGTGATACAAGAAAGACTTGAAAGAGAATACAATCTTGATCTTATTTTAACCGCTCCATCAGTTATTTATAAAGTTAACTTAACCTCTGGCGAGCAATTAACTCTTACAAATCCTAGTGAACTTCCAGAACCTAGTAAAATTGTTTCAATTGAAGAACCTTTTGTAACTGTTCAAATTATGACTCCTAAAGAATTTGTTGGTTCTTTAATGCAACTTTGCCAGGATCGAAGAGGTGTATATAAGGATTTAGTTTATTTCGATGACACTAGAAATATTCTTGAATATGAGATGCCTTTATGTGAAATCATATTTAATTTTTTTGATAAATTAAAAAGTGTGTCAAAAGGATATGCTTCTCTTGATTATGAACTTTTAGATTATCGAGCAACTAATTTGACAAAAATGGATATTTTACTTAATGGTGAATCTGTCGATGCATTGTCTTCTATTGTTTATAGACCATTTGCTTATAATCGAGCTTTAAAATTGGTTAGCAAATTAAAAGATGTGATCCCAAGGCAACAGTTCGAAGTTCCAATTCAAGCTGCAATTGGCGGAAAAGTAATTGCAAGAGCAAATGTTAAAGCTGTTAGAAAAGATGTTTTAGCAAAATGTTATGGTGGAGATATTTCAAGAAAGAGAAAACTTCTTGAAAAGCAAAAAGAAGGTAAAAAACGTATGAAAGCTATTGGCTCTGTCGAAGTTCCACAAGAAGCTTTTATGTCAATTTTGTCTATTGATGATGAAAATTAATTTCTACTAGTTGTTTTTTAGTAAAAAATTAGTTAAATAGTTTGTAATAGTAATGATAAAAAATTATAATTAAAGGAGAATTTTGGAGGATGTCGCATGAATAATAGACAATTAGCCATTAAGTTTAGTAATGACAAATATTGCACAAAAAAAGATGTAATAGAAACGCTAAAAACGCCATTAATTGATAGTATTTGGAATTCAGTTTTGGAATATAGAAGTGATTTTTCAGTAGTTTTGCCTTTAAAACATATCAACAATACTGCATATTGTGTTTGTTTAACTCCAAACATGAGCGAAAGACTCAACTCTGCTGCTAGAAAACTTACAAAATTGTCATCAACCTATGATCGTGCAAATGGTTTTGATGAAAAAAATTATTTTAGAACAAAATCATACGTTAAAATTTTAAAATGCGTTGGAAAACGATATGGGCTTCATTTAGAAGACTATGTTATTGAAAATATTGTTAATGGCAATACTTCTACCCTATCTCCAGACTTAATGATTTTACACCGATATTATCAATGTTTATTGGATATTGAAAGAAATCCTTTTGAAAAAATTAATGATGAATTATTAAGTAAATATTATTCGTACTTAATTGGATCTCCAGAATTAACTAGTTTTTATAGAACACAAGATATCCAAAACAATAGAAGTAAAGTTTTAATTGGAAAACTCTATTTAGGAGTACCTGTTAATGCAATTGAAGCAAATATGCAACAACTCTATTCTTTTTTGGAAACATCAAAGGTTTCTATGTTTATTAAAGCTTTAAGTGCTTTATATTTCATTTATTATGTCAAACCATTTGATGAATACACTGAAGAAATTGCTTCTTTGGTTATGAAAAAGGTTATTGCGACAAACGATATCGGAAGCGTTAGTGCAATGATTGATTTTGAAGATTTGGTAGCAAATAAAGAAGAACTTGAAAATGTTATTATCGAATCACAAAAATCATTCGATTTAACCTATTTAATTGATTATGTTCTCACAAAATGCGAAGGCATGCTAACTGAAACAGAAGAAAGTTTATTTAATGCCCAAAAACAAACCATTCACAATGAACTTAATCAAAGTGAAGAAACTAATATTTTAAATAAAACACCAAGTGTTAATGTTACTAATGAAAATTCGTTTAAAAATGTTAATCATAGTGTCCAAGAGCAAATTACTCGATTTACCCAAGGTGAAAGTAAAGAAAAAGAGGTCAATAGTACATCAATTATTGATTATAATCGTACCATAGCTATTTCTAATTTACCTACTGGGTTAAGTGAAGAAGAAGCCACTAGATTAGAGAATCACTTGATGGAATTAAATCCTAATTTAAGTCGAGGCCAAGCATATTTTTATGCAAGACATTGTACTTTAGGAATGAATTATACAATTTCTCAATATAAGAAAGAACTTGGTTGTGCATATGAAACTGCAAGAAGTAGTATGGACAATTTAGTTTATCTTGGCTATTATCGAAAAGAATTATTAAAAAATAAATATTTTTATACTCCTGTAAAGAAAGGTTAATAATATGAATTTAATTGTTTTAGCAAATGGTGGTAGTGTTGCATTAATTTTGCTTGGATTAGTAATCTTTTTTGCAGTAATTGCTTTAATTGTTTTCCTTTTAAGAAAGCATTTAAAGATTGGAAAAACCGAAAAACCTACAGATGATAAAAAAATAGCTGATGAAAATTTATCTCATTATTTACAAGATGTTGACGATGAAGAAGCTCAAAAGCAATTTGATCAATATGCCTTAGAACATAAAAAAGATATTGAAGACAATGAAGAGGAAAATAAGTAGTCTATATATTCACATTCCTTTTTGTAGAAATATTTGCCCATATTGCGATTTTTTAAAGGTATTTAAAAATAAAAAATTTGAAGATTTATATACAAGTCAAATCATAAAAGATTTGACTTCTTTAAAATCTAAATTTCATCTTTTTAAAACAATTTATATAGGAGGTGGCACTCCATCTTGTTTAAGTCATGTAAATTTAGAAAAAATATTGATGGTGTGCGATAAATTGCATACTAAATTTAATTATGAATTCACAATTGAGTCGAATCCAGAAGATATTGATATTAATTTTTTAATGCTTCTAAAAAAATATGGAGTTAATCGAATTTCTATTGGGGTTCAAACTTTTAATTCAAAAGTTTTAGAATCAATAAATAGAAATTATCATCTTGATTACATAAACTTAATAAATTTAATAAAAAAATACATTAATAATATTAATTTAGACTTTATTTATGGGCTTCCTGGATCATCTTTAAGAACTTTGAAGGACGATCTTTCAAAATTTTTTGAGATAGACGTACCACATGCTTCTTTTTATAGTTTAATTATTAGCCCTGGGACGATGTTTTTTAATAAAAATATTAAAGAGGTCGATGATGAAGAATCATCAAAACTATATAATCTAATTTTGAACGAAATGAGAAAACATGGCTTTAATAGATATGAAGTAAGCAATTACGCAAAACCTGGGTTTGAATCGAAGCATAATCTAACTTATTGGAGAAATAAAGAATATGTTGGTATAGGTGTTGGTAGTAGTGGCTATATTGACGATGTTAGGTATACAAATACTAGAAATTTAACTTGTTACCTTAAGGGCGAAAATGAAGAAGAAAAAGAGATAATCACTAATTCTTTACTAAAAGAATACTATTTTATTACTAATTTACGTTTGGAAAAAGGATTCCAACTAAAAGAGTACAAAAGAATCTTTAAAAAAGACTTCCTTTTAGAATATAAAAATACATTAACTGATATGTTCAAATTGGGCGATGTTGAAGTAAAAAATGGATATTTTAAATGCACCGATAAAGGCCTTTTGGTCCTTGATTTTTTATTAAGAGATTTAATTAAATAAAATAGCAAAATTTAGCAATTACTACTTGACAGTGCTAATTATTTTTATATAATAGTGTTAGCGCTTGAGTTAAAAGAGTGCTAGAAAGGAATTTTCATGAGCTTATCTAGGAAAGATTACATATTAAAACTCATTGTTGAGGATTTCATCAAAACTGCAACTCCTGTTGGAAGTCAATATTTGATTCAAAAATATGATCTTAATTACAGCAGTGCTACAATTAGAAATGAAATGGCTTCATTAGAAGAAGATGGGTTAATTGAAAAACAACATACAAGTAGTGGTAGAGTTCCATCGACTTTAGGCTATAAATATTACGTTCAAAATTTAAAATCTAATTCTATTGATTCAAAACTCAAAAATGAATTGAAAGTAGTTTTTAAAAATTCTAAGTCTATTGAAGATGTACTTGGTGAATCATGCAAAGTTTTATCAAATATGACAAACTTAGTAAGTGTTTACCTTGGACCTAATTCAAGCAAAGAAAGACTCATTAGTTTTCAACTTATCCCTATTAGCAAAACGAGTGCAACAGCTATATTTGTTACAGATCGTGGTTATGTCGAGAATAAAACATTTATTTTTGATAAAAACGTTAATATGGATGATGTAGTCAAGTCTATTAAGTTGATTAATGATCGAATTACCGGAACTTACATTAGCGAATTAAGTGAAAGACTCGATTCATTAAAGCCAATCTTAAAAGACTATATTAACGATTATTCCTATATATTCAATTCCATTGCTAAAGCATTTTTTGAATTTGCTAGTGGTAGAAGCGAATTTTATGGCGAAGGAAACCTAATTAATCAACCAGAATTTAAAGATAACCCTGAAGAATTAAAAAAGATATTTGATTTATTTTCAAAACCAGAAAATCTTGTTGAAATGTTGCAAAACAATGTTGAAGAAGATGAGTATTATGGCGAAAGTAATATTAAATCTCTTGATAACCTTTCAATCATCTCTAAGGAAGTTAAGATACCAAACTCTGATAAAGAGCTTGGGAAAATCGCAATTGTTGGCCCAAAGCGTATGGATTATGGCAAAGTCTTAAATGCTCTTGATTACGTTGTTAAAGAGTTGATGAGCCATTTATCAAGTACAAATATTATTGTTGAGGAGGACACAAATAAAAATGGTAAATGATGAAAAAGAAGTAAAACAACCCGATTCTACTTCTAATGAATCTTCCAATATAGATATGAAAAAGAGTTTTAAAGAAAAACTCGCCAAACAGCAAGATGAAATTTCAAAACTTCAAAAAGATCTAGAACATTGGAAAAATGAATACTATAAAGCTTATGCTGATATGGCTAATTTAAGAAAAACCATTGAGAAAGATCAAAGTGAAGCTTACAAATATCGAATTGAAGGATTTGCACAAAATTTGCTTCAAGTATTAGATGCCTTCGATATGGCATTAAAGCAAGAATCAACAAATGAAGTTGTTCGAAATTATCTCATTGGTTTCCAATATGTTTATAAACAATTAGTAAATATTTTGACAGATGAAGGTATTGTCGAAATAGAACCAAAGATTGGTGATAAATTCGATGAAAAAGACATGCACGCAGTTGACACCATTGATGATGATGGTGAACCAAATATAGTTAAAAAAGTTAGTTTAAAAGGTTATCGCCTTCATGAACATTTAATTCGACCAGCGATGGTAGTGGTTAGCAAAAAACCTAGCAAAGTCAAAGAAGATGGAGAAAAAAAGGATGATAACAAAGACGTTAAAGATGCAGAAGTTAAATAAATGGAGGATATAAATTTATGGCAAAAGAAGTTATTTTAGGTATTGATTTAGGTACAACTAATTCAGTTGTTAGTTATTTACAAGAGGATGGAAAAGTTAAAGTTATTCCAAATCCAGAGGGAACAAATACTACTCCTTCAGTTGTAGGATTTAAAACAAATGGTGAAGTTATTGTTGGTAACGCTGCAAAACGTCAAGCTTTAACTAATCCAGATACTGTTTCATCCATTAAAAGAAAAATGGGATCTAGTGAAAAAGTCCATATTAATTGCATTAATAAGGACTTCACTCCACAAGAAATTAGTGCAAAGATTCTTTCTTACATGAAAGAATACGCAGAAAAAAATATTGGTCATCCAGTTAAGAAAGCCGTCATTACTTGTCCTGCATACTTCAATGATGCTCAAAGACAAGCCACAAAAGATGCTGGAGCTATTGCTGGATTAGATGTTGTTCGTATCATTAACGAACCAACAGCTGCCGCCCTTGCTTATGGTTTAGGAAAAGATAAATCTGAAAAGATTGTTGTATTCGATTTAGGCGGCGGAACACTGGATGTTAGTGTTCTTGATATTGGTGATGGCACATTTGAAGTTGTCGCAACAGCTGGTGATAACAAATTAGGTGGCGATGATTGGGATAATGTTGTCGCTGGATGGATCCGTGCTCAAATTCAACAACAATTTGGTCAAGATATCAGCGATAAAATGGCCTTGCAAAGATATAAAGATGCAGCTGAAAAAGCAAAAATCGAACTTTCAAGTAGCTTAGAAACTACAATTTCATTACCATTCATTGGAATGAGTAGTAATGGTCCAATCAGCTTCGAAACTACTTTAACAAGAGCAAATTTTGAAGATATGACTAGACATCTTCTCGATAGATGTAGAGTTCCGCTTGAAAAAGCAATTTCAGATGCAAAATTAAGTTGGGATAAAGTTAATGAAGTTTTAATGATTGGTGGTTCAATCCGTATGCCAGCCGTTCAAGAACTTGTTAAGAATATTACTCATAAGAATTTAAATTTAAGTGTCAACCCAGACGAAGCTGTATCAATTGGTGCTTCATATCAAGGTGGTATCTTAAGCGGAGATGTTAAAGATGTAATTCTTCTTGATGTTACTCCATTAACTCTTGGAATTGAAACAATGGGCGGTATTATGACTCCATTAATTCCAAGAAATACTACGATTCCAACAACAAAATCACAAATTTTCTCAACAGCTGAAGATAATCAACCTGCAGTCGACGTTATGGTTTATCAAGGCGAGAGACAAATGGCACACGATAATAAATTACTTGGTCACTTCCAATTAACTGGTATTAAACCAGCTCCACGTGGAACACCTCGTATCGAAGTTACTTTCAATATTGATGTTAATGGTATTGTTAAAGTTAGTGCTAAAGATTTAGATAGCCAAAAAGAACAAGAAATTACTATTAGTGGTAGTAATGGTTTAAGTAAAGAAGAAATCGACAGAATGATGAAAGAAGCTGAAGCTAATAAAGAAGCAGATGCTAAGAGAAAAGAAGAAGTCGAATTAAAGAATAAAGCTGAAGGATATATCAATTCTATTGATCAAGCTTTAAGAGAAAAAGGTGATTCTATTGATCCAAAGCAAAAAGAAGAAACTCAAAAATTAAGAGATGAATTAAAGACCGCCTTAGCAAATAACGATATTAATACTTTAAGAAGTAAGATTGGTGATCTTGAAAAAGCTGCTGCTTATATGCAACAAGCTCAAGCCAATGGTGCTGCTGGTAATAGTGCAAGCTCATCAAATAGTGCAAACAATGAACAAACCTATGGAGATAATAATTCTACAGGAAGTGGTTCATCAGCAAATAAAGATGATAATGTAGTTGACGCAGATTTTACTGATAAAAAGTAATTAATTAGTATATTTTTAGTATAAAGGGAAGCAATATACTTCCCTTTAGTATTTTATTTTAGGAGGTTTTTTATGGCAGAAAAAAGAGATTATTATGAGGTGCTTGGTGTTAATAAAACCGCAAGCGATGATGAAATTAAATCTGCTTATAGAAAATTAGCTCATAAGTATCATCCAGACAATAAAGAAACAGGTGATGCTGAAAAATTTAAAGAATGTAGCGAAGCATATAGTGTTTTAAGCGATCCTCAAAAACGTAAAACTTATGATCAGTTCGGAAGTGCAGCCTTTGATCAAACAGCTGGTGGAGCAAATCCATTTGCTGGAAGTGGTTTTGAAGGTTTCAACTTTAATTCTGGCGATTTCACCGATCTAAACGATATTTTAAGTTCAATGTTTGGATTTGGTGGAAGAAGAACAAGGACATCGCAAGCCGCCGGCAAGGTAAGAGGTGATGATTCTTTGATGAGAATTAAAATCTCATTTTTAGATGCATGTCTTGGTACAACTATTGATTTACCAATTACTTATGATGAACGATGCGAACATTGTAATGGAACTGGTGCTGATAATGGTACTGCCTTTGAAACTTGTCCAGATTGTAATGGACGTGGCGTAGTTGTTACTCAACAAAGAACTATTTTTGGTTTAATGCAATCTCAAAGCGCATGTCCAAGATGTCATGGAACAGGTAAAATTATTACGAAATCATGCAGTTTTTGCGGTGGGAAAGGCTATTCAAAGGTTAAAAAGACTATTCAAGTTAAAATTCCCCAAGGAATTAATAATGGTCAACAAATTCGTATAGCTGGAAAAGGCGGACGTGGCGCAAATGGTGGTCCAAATGGCGATCTCTATCTTGAAATGGTAGTAGCTCCACATGCTTATTTTGAACGTGAAGGTGATGACATTCATTTAACAGTTCCAATAGATTTTATCGATGTGTGTCTTGGAACTACAGTAAATGTTCCAACAATTTATGGTGATGTTGAAATGAAAATTCCTGCTGGAACTCAACCAAATCAAATATTTAAATTGAGAGGAAAAGGCGTTAAAAATGTCCGTTCTAGTAGTTATGGAGATGAATTTGTTCATATTAATGTTAAGACTCCGACAGAATTAAATCGCGAACAGAAAGCGGCTTTACAAACTTTTAAAGATGCAAGTAAAGGACGCGAATCTTGGATTGATAAATTCAAACGAGCTTTTAAAAAATAAATAAATTACTACATTCAGCTCTTTGAATGTAGTAATATTATTTTAGGAAGTTAAATTATGCCTAAATGTAAATATTGCAATCAATCTATTACTAAATTTGATAAAGAAATTTGCCCATATTGTGGTGGTAAAAATCCAATTGACACCAATAATCCACAGACAACCGACATTACTGAAGCTATAAATACAGTGAATCCATCGGATGAATCAAGAGTGAATTATAAGCCTAAGAAAAAAATAGTTAATGCTATTTTATGTATGATTTTAGGTGTTTTTGGAATTGATGAATTATATTTAGGTTTTAAAGGAAGATTTGTAATTCGTTTAGCTATTAATGCTTTAGTTTATATCATCTTTATGCTAGTTTTTTATTTCACAAAAGTAATAACTACACAATATTTAATATTCTTATTACCATTTGTAATTATTTTTGCATTTTATCTTATTGTAGGAGTAGTCTTCTTACAATTAAAGAATAAAAAAGATGTTACAGGAGCATTTTTAAAATAATGCAACGATATTTTGCGAATAAATATAATCAAAATATCATCTTAAACGAAGATGATATTTTTCATATTGAAAAAGTAATGAGAAACAAAATTGGCGATGAAATTCAAATTGTTTGTGAAGGCGATGTTTATCTTACAAAAATCACTTCTTTTAAACCATTTTCATTTAATATTATAAAAAAAGTCAATGATAAATCTGAATTAAATGGTTATATTAGATTGCTTTATTGTCTGCCTAAAGGCGAAAAATTAGATTTGGTTATCCAAAAAGCTGTTGAACTAGGTGTAAGCGAGATAGTTTTAGTTAATTCTTCAAGATGCATTAGAAGATTTGATAAAAATGAATCTCAAAATAAAATTTTAAGATTTAATAAAATTATTAAAGAAGCAAGCGAACAATGTAAAAGAACCAATCTTATGAAGTTAAATGACATCATCGATTTTAAAGATATCAATAACTATCGAGCGGATAAATCATTTATTGCCTATGAAAATTCTAATGAAAGCTTGAAATCTTTATATGATGACTTTAAAGACATAACAGGAAAAACGATTAATATTCTTATTGGATCTGAAGGCGGATTTTCAAAAGAAGAAGTGGAATACGCTGAAAAAAATAATTTTAAATCAATAAGTTTAGGAAATAGAATTTTACGTAGCGAAACGAGTTGTTTATATGTTTTAAGTTTGTTATCGTTTTTTATGGAAGCAAAACTATGAAATTATTTAAAATTTTAGAAAAACAAAGTAATAAGAAAAAAATTACACATAGTGAAGAATATAAATATTTTTATCAAAACAGGTATGAATTATCAAAGCATACATATTTTGTTAAATATAACGACGTTCACGATATTTTTGACATAATTTGCTCAAATATTGTTATTCATGGGATAAAAAATAAGGAAATCCTTGATAAGGTTATCGAAGAAGAATATTTCGCCTCTTCTGAACGAAAAATTGAAAATATTAAGCAAGAAATTGATGATAGAATCCTTGATTTACCTTTTTTAAGAGTAAATAAAATAAAGGTTTATATTCCATTTTTTAATTTGAATACAAACATCATTTATTCCGTGAAAAATGAAATGATGTCTCAAGAACCATATATCAATCTTTCATCAAATTATGAACCATTTTTAACCAATCCATTTTATACATATGGTGTAGCTATTTTTGATTTTTTATCAACTAAACTTGTTCGTATTATGGAATCAGAAACAGCAGTCGCATTTTATCACTTTGATTTTAATGCAATTTTTATCATTAATAATCAAGGAAGTCTTGATAATATCATTTATTTATTTGATAAAAAGATAAAAAAACCTAATGTTAGTCATATAGTTGAAAGAATGAAACCAGTAATTCAGGCTTATTTTGATGGTAATTTAAACGATTTTATCTATCTTTTGTATAAAAACGAGTTTATTTCTTATAAAGTCTTTAGAAAGATTTGTAAGGAGAAGAAATTATGACATTTTTAATAGATTTTCTTGGATGCAAGGTAAATAATTACGAAGCTGAATGCATAGCAAACGATCTATTAAATAATGGATTTACTTTATGTTTGCCAAACGTAAAACCTGACATCGTAATTATAAATACTTGTAGTGTAACGGAAACTAGTGCCTCAAAATCGAGAAAAATGGTTAGACATTATAAACTTCTTAATAAAAACGCAGTAATAATCGTGATGGGATGTGATGTTCAAAACGAATTTGACTATTATGCTAATGTTTTAAAGTGTCCAATTGTTCTTGGTACAGTCGATAGAAGTAAAATAGTAGAATATTTAAAAGAATATCTAAAAAACAATGAACAGATCGTAATAAAAGCAAATTTGAAACAAGTTAATACTTACGAAAATATTTCTATACAACAATTTTTATATAATACTAGAGCCTATGTAAAAATTCAGGATGGTTGCGATAATTTTTGCTCTTATTGCTTAATTCCCTATGTAAGAGGTAGATCCAGAAGTCGTGATAAAGGACAAATATTAAGCGAAGTTAAAGAATTGATAAAAAATGGTTATAAAGAAATTGTCTTAACTGGAATTGATATGTGCAGTTATGGAAAAGACTTAAAAGAAAATGTTTCTTTTAGTGACTTATTAGGAAGCATTTTAAAGGAGAATCCAGATCTTTATAGACTTAGAATATCATCAATCGAGGAGTCTCAGATTGATGAACACTTCATAAAACTACTAGAAAACTACCAAAATATTGCTAATCATTTGCATATTCCTCTTCAATCTGGTTCAAAAGAGATTTTGAAGAAGATGAATAGAAAATATAATTTGGATAGTTTTAAAGATAAAATCTCACGAATTAGGGAAGTCCGTCCAGATATTGCAATTACAACAGATGTTATCGTCGGTTTTCCAACCGAAACTGACGATAATTTCAGAGAAACCTATGATTTTTGTAAAGAAATTAAGTTTTCTAAAATACATGTTTTCCCATATAGTGATAGAAGTGGAACGGTAGCTCAGAAAATCACCCCAAAAGTTTCACCTAAAGTTAAAAAAGAGAGAGTTCTTGCATTGATTGCTCTTTCTAATCAATTGAAAGATGAATATGAAGAGCAATTTTTAGGGAAGAAAATACCATTTTTATTTGAAAATTACGATGAAACCAAAAAAACTTATAGAGGACATTCTTCCAATTATTTAGAAATTCACTATCAATCTGACGAGAATTTAATTGGCAAAATAAAAGATGTAATTTATAAAATGTAATTTTGACAATGTCAAAAAAATAAATCACGATTATATCGAATAAATTCATGTTTTTTTATATATTATCAAATTAAAATTTTAATTTGAAATTATTCATTTATAATAATTGAGAAAATAAAGGAGAAATTTTATGGCTGTACCATTTAGAAGAACTAGTAAAACTACAAAAAGAATGAGAAGAAGTCACTACAAATTAAATGTAACTGGCTTAAGCGTTTGCTCAAATTGCGGTCAAATGATTAAATCACACACAATTTGTCCACATTGTGGTTATTATGATGGAAAACAAGTAATCAAAGGAAAAAACACTGACGATAAAAAATAAGCCTTTTCGGCTTATTTTTTGTTATTGAAAGTTTTTATTAAACTTGTGACTAGATTTAAAAGTTAGTTAAATACAATTAATAAAAACTTTTAAAGTCAAAATAAAGGAGTTAAAAATGAGTTTTGCAAAATTAATAGACGATACTAATTTACACGCTGATGCTTTAGAACAAGACATTAAGAATTTATGTGTTGAAGCAAGAGAAATAGGTTCTGCATCAGTTTGCGTTAATCCAGATTATATCGAACTTTCTAAGAAATGCTTAGAAGGTAGTGATGTCAAAGTTTGTACTGTTATTGGTTTCCCACTTGGATCAATGACAACCGAAAGTAAAGTTTTTGAAACAAAAGATGCCATTGAAAAAGGTGCAGATGAAATCGATATGGTTATCAATATTTCTAAATTAAAAGATCATAAAGATGATTATGTTGAACATGAAATCGCAGAAATTAAAAAAGCTTGTGGTGATCATGTTTTAAAAGTTATTCTTGAATGTTGCTTATTAACTGATGAAGAAATTGTTAGAGCTTGTAAGCTTGCAAAAGAAGCTAAAGCTGATTTTGTTAAGACTTCAACAGGATTTTCTAAATCAGGAGCCACAATTAAAGATGTTGAATTAATGAGAAAGACTGTTGGCCCTGAAATGGGTGTTAAAGCAGCTGGTGGAATTAGAACTCCAGAAGAACTTGAAGCAATGGTAAAAGCTGGTGCAACAAGAATTGGTGCATCACATGGTAAAAATTTGTTAAAATAACTTTATTTTGAAGACAAAATAATGTATATTAAGAAACGCGATACAGATTGGAGGTGAAAGAAATGTTAAAAGTAGTAGTAAGAGATGGCGAAAGCTTAGACGAAGCCTTACGTAGATTTAAACGTAATGTTAACAAAGCTGGAACAATCCAAGAATGTCGTAAAAGAGAATTTTATCTCAAGAAGAATTTAGCTCGTAAAGTTAAAAGCGAAAACGCTAGAAGAAAATATAGATAATAAAAAAGTACGATTAAAGGTCATGAAGATGACCTTTTTTAATGCAAAAATAAAAAAAATTTATAATTTTTCAAAATTCCTCCCTATTAAATGTTGAGGAGGTATTTATGGCTTACTTTATAAAACAGCTTGGCGAAAAAGATTGTGGTTATGCTTGTGTAAAGATGATTCTTGGTATGTCTTATCATAGGAAAGACTTTTTATATTTAAGTGAACCTTCTATTGATAGTTCGGCAACTTTAAGAGACTTGATGTCTTATGCAAGAAAGGAGGGTTTAATTTTATCAGCTTATAGAGCTGTTGAACGCGAAGAAATATTCACAAAAAAGGTGAAAACACCTTTATTAATGCCAATTAATAAAGGGAATTTTTTACATATGGTCGTCGTTAAAAAAATAACCAAGAAAAGATGTTTAATTCAAGATCCTGCGACCGGAACTTACTATTTAAATAAAAAGAATTTATTAGATTGTTGGAATGGTGAATATTTAGAAGTTAGTGAAGTAAGAGGTTCTAATTTTAGATTAAAACCAAAACGTTTTGTTCCTCTTTACATGACATTTTTTACAGTATTTTTCGAAATTTTAAGTTTTATATCATTAGTATTAGCGTTATTTTTTATTGATGGTAGCAAATCTTTTTATTGGTCGTTAGCTTTATTTTTTTCCTATATTGTCTTTGAATTTATTTATCGAAAAATCCTAATTTTATCAATGAAAAAGTTCGATAAAATGATGTTAGTTAATAAAAAAGCCTTTAATCATTTAAAATTCAAAACACGCTATGCAGATATTACTAAATTAAAAGTTTTATCGGTTTCTAATCCTATTCAACTTTTATCTTTAATAATGATGACTATATTTGGAATTGTGGTTTTGGGGATTAATAGTCCATACAATTTGATTTCAATAAGTGCAATCGTACTTTTTCAACTAATTTTCAGAATTTTTGAAAGGCATACTTATGAATATAAAAGAAATCGAATTGACTTACTTGAAAGAAATTTAAATAGTGAAGCAAAGCTTTCAACTGATAAATTCTTAGAAAGAATAAATATTTTAAACAAAGAAACCTATAGTTATGTTTCATATTGCAACTTAAAAAAATATATTTTAATTTTCCTTATAATTGCATTATCTTTACTGTATTCATTTTTAAGTGGTGTGAATTCGCTTAACTTTATGCTTTTTCATTTTTTCTTTTATCTTTATATAAATGACAATTTAGAAAAGATTATTCATTTTAGTCAAAATTACGAGGAATATAAGAGATACAAAGCACTTTATTTATATTATTTTGGTGATTAATATAATATAATTTTTGTATATGGAATTAGATTTTAGTAATACAACAAAAGAAAATCTTAATGATTATTATGATAAATATCTTAAAATCTTTCAAAATACACTATTAGAGTTACATAAAGATTCTAATTATATTTGTAGTGTTACCTTTGTTGAAAAAGATAAAATACATGAGATTAATCGAGTCTATCGTAATATTGATTGTCCAACTGATGTGATTTCATTTGCATACCTTGATGATAGTAGTGAAGTCATAAAAGGCGATTTACCTATTGATCTTGGTGATTTATATATTTGTTATGATGTTGCTTTAGAAAATGCAAAAAAATATGGCAATACAATAAACCGTGAATTGTGTTTTTTATTCGTTCATGGCTTATTACATCTATTTGGCTATAATCATCTTAATAAAGAAGAAGAAGATATAATGTTTCCACTTCAAGAAAAGATTTTAGAAAGGAATTAACACTATGACAAAAGAAGAATTAGTAAATTGTGCGATTGAAGCGATGGATCTTGCTTATGTTCCATACTCACATTTTAGAGTTGGTGCCGCGCTTTTAACTAAAACTGGAGAAGTTTTTTTAGGAGCAAATATTGAAAACGCTGCTTATGGTTGTACAATGTGCGGCGAAAGAAACGCTGTTTATAATGCTTATATGCATGGAGTTACAAGAGAAGAAATCGAAGCTTTAGCAATTGTTGCAAAATGCGATCGTCCAGTTTCTCCTTGCGGACAATGCAGACAAGTTCTAAGTGAATTATATCCACATGATAAGCCAATATATCTTGCAAATACAAAAGGTGAAATAAAAGAAACAAATGTCGATGAATTACTTCCTTATTCATTTGAAGAGGATGATATGAATATATGAAATCAGGCTTTGTAGCTTTAATTGGTCGACCAAACGTTGGAAAATCAACAATTTTAAATGCAATTTTGCAGAGTAAAATATCGATAGTTACTCCAAAAAGTCAAACAACACGTGATAATATTCAAGGAATTTATAATGACGATGAGTCGCAAATTATTTTTGTTGATACTCCAGGAATTCATAAACCTCATAATGATTTAGGTGTTGCTCTTGATAAAATGGCTTATTCTACAATTAGAAATTGTGATTTGGCTGTTTTTGTTGTTGATGCATCCAAAGATTTTAATGATGGTGACCAGTTTTTGTTTGAACATTTAAAGTTTGATTGCCCATTAATTATTGCTTTTAATAAGATTGATTTAACAAATATTGACCTTATAACTAAATTAAAAGAAAAATACGCTGAACAATTTAAAACAGCAACTATTATAGAATTATCCGCTATTAGAGAGTTCAATATTAAAGATTTGGTTGATTTAATTAAGAAGCAACTACCTGAAGGTCCTCAATATTATGATGTTAGCGTAGTAACAAACAAAGATTTCAAATGGCAAGTTCAAGAAGTCGTTAGAGAAAAATGTTTGAAGTTTTTATCTGAAGAAGTACCACATGGAATAGCTGTTATTTGTGATGATATTAAAAATACTAGTAGAGAAATTACCATTGAGTGTCGTATTATATGCGAAAAAGAATCTCAAAAAGGCATAATTATCGGAAAAGGCGGAAAGATGATTAGAAAGATTGGAACTACCGCAAGAGAAGATTTGGAAAAAATGACAAGCAAGCATGTTATTTTGAACATTGTTGTAAGAGTAGTAGAAAATTGGAGAAATTTTAGTAATTATTTAGTAACTTTAGGTTATAAAGAAAAATGATAAAAGTTGAAGGAATAATTTTAAATATTGAAAAATATAAAAATGCTGATTGCGTTTTTAATATTTTAACAAAGGACAAATTGATACCTGTTTTAGGACGTGGAACATTAAGTCTTAAAAGTAAGACAAATAAATTAAACCATCCATTCATTTCTGGAGAATTCGATTTATATGAGGGACCCACGAAAGGATTTAAGTTAAGAGATTGCAAAATAGATAAATATTTTTATAATTTATTTTCGACTTATGAAGATTTAATGATTTTTAATTTTATAAACGAATTAATATATAAAATAGTTTTTAATTCTGATGAATTTAGCGGATATTACGATACTATTTTGAATTTCTTTGGTAGAATTGCAAATAAGCAAAATTTGTATAATTCAGTAGTAGATCTTTTTATTAAACTTCTAAAAATAAATGGATTATCTTTAAATTTTAATTCTTGCACACTTTGTGGAAATGAAAACAATGAGGAATTTATTGGTATAAGTTTGGAAAATGGTGGAGTTATTTGTAAAAAACATGATTACGAATCAAACGATGTTTGCGTTTTAAATAAAGACGAATTGAATTATTTAGAAATTACATTTTCAAATAATGATGTGTTAACTAATATTGAATTAAATAAAGACGAATTTTTAAATATTATTTCATTTTTATCAATATTTTTAGAAAAATATTTAGATATAAAACTAAATAGCTTGAAGCTTTTAAAGACAATTTAATACACTCATAGTAGGTTGACTTAGTACATTATAAATAGAATAATAATCATTTCGAAAGGAGTTTTGGAAGTGAATAATATTAAATTTGAAACGATTGTTACACACTTGCAAAGTACAGGATATGTTTATCAAGGTTCACAAATTTATGGTGGCTTATCAAATACATGGGATTATGGACCATTAGGAAGTGAACTTAAAAATAATTTAAAGAATCTTTGGTGGAAGAAGTTTGTCCATGAATCTCCTACAAATGTAGGAATTGATGCGGCAATTTTGATGAATCCAAATGTTTGGAAGGCGACAGGACATGTGTCTACTTTTAATGATCCTTTAATTGATTGTAAAGAATGTCATGGTAGATTTAGAGCCGACCAATTAATTGAAGAAGAATTTCCTGATGTAGATGTAAATGGAATGACTCAAAATGAAATGAGCGAGTTTATTAAAACTCACAATGTTAAATGTCCAAATTGTGGAAAATCCAATTTTACCGACATTAGACAATTCAATATGATGTTTAAAACTCATATTGGTGTTACAGAGGACTCAAGTAGTGAAGTGTATTTAAGACCTGAAACAGCTCAAGGGGTTTTTGTTAACTTCAAAAATGTTCAAAGATCTACTCGACATAAATTGCCATTAGGTATTTGTAATGTTGGTAAATCTTTTAGAAACGAAATTACACCGGGGAATTTTACATTTAGAATGAGAGAATTTGAGCAGATGGAATGCGAATTTTTCTGTAAACCTGGTACAGATTTAGAATGGTTTAAGTATTGGAAGGAATTTTCAATCAATTTTGTTAAATCTTTAGGAATTAATCAAGAAAAATTGAGATTTAGAGATCATGAACCAGCCGAACTTGCCTTCTACTCGAAAGGAACAACGGATATTGAATATTTATTCCCATTCGGATGGGGAGAAATTTGGGGTATCGCTGATAGAACAGACTATGATCTAAAAAGACATCAAGAATATTCTAAAGCTGATTTATCCTATTTAGATCCAGATACAAATGAAAAATATATTCCATACTGTATTGAACCTTCTCTTGGATTGGATAGATTGTTTTTAATGGTCGTCACTGATTCCTATGATGAAGAAACTCTTGAAAATGGTGAAATTAGAAAAGTTATGCATTTAGCGCCATTTTTAGCACCATACAAGGCAGCAATTTTACCATTATCAAAACAATTAAATGACAAAGCAAATGATATATTTAATTCTTTAATTCCATATATTAATGTAACAATGGATGTTACTGGATCAATTGGAAAACGATATAGAAGAAATGATGAAATTGGTACACCTTATTGCATCACTTATGATTTTGATAGTGAAAATGATGGATGTGTAACAGTTAGAGATCGAGATTCTATGAAACAAGAACGAATTAAAATCTCTGATTTAAAAGAATATTTAATGGATAGATGTTTTTATAAATAATGGCTCAACAAATTATTGATATTGCAAATGATATTTTAAAACAAGTCGACATCGTAAACATTATTTCTAGTTTTATTAAAGTCTCAAAAAAAGGTAGAAATTTTGTTGCTCTATGTCCTTTTCATAATGACACTCATCCATCAATGTCAATTTCTAGAGAAAAGCAGATGTTCAATTGCTTTGTATGTCATACTGGCGGAAACGCCATTACATTTGTTCAAAAATATAAAAACATTAGTTATTTTGAAGCACTAAAAATTGTTGCTCAAATCGGCGGAATTCATGATCCAAGACTTGAAAATTTGTCTAAAAATACCAAGAGTAAAGTCAATGCTGAAACCGAAAAAGTTTATAGCTGTTTGTCAGATATTGCAAAACTTTACAATATCTATCTATTTAATACCGAAGAAGGTCGAAGTAGTGCCTTAAATTATTTACATGATAGAGGGTTAAATAATGATATTATTAACAAATTTAAAATCGGTTATTCAATTAAAGATGGTAATAAAACCACTAATACTTTAATTAATAACGGATTTTCACTTAGAACAATTGAAAAAACCGGTATTGGTTTAATTAGAGGTGACAAAATTAGTGATGCGAATGCTGGAAGAGTAATTTTTCCCATTTCAAATCAAGATGGTCAAATTGTTGGTTTTAGTGCAAGACAACTAGGCAACGATAAAGATCAAGCAAAATATATTAATTCGCCAGAAACTAGCGGTGGAGTCTTCCATAAATCGAATATTTTATATAACTACTATAATGCAAAAGATGCTGCAAGACGTGAAAAAGTTGTATATATAGTGGAAGGTTTTATGGATGTAATTGCTCTTGATAGAGTTGGGATTAATAACGTCATTGGTTTAATGGGAACTGTTTTAACTCCTGAACATATAAGATTATTAAGATTTTTAAATGCGGAAGTTAGATTATGTCTTGATAATGATCAACCCGGTCAAGACGCAATGATTAAGATTGCAAAAGAATTACAAAACAGCTCTATAAAGTATTTGTTTGTTTCGAATAGTCAAACTGTTAATGGTAAAGATAGTGATGAAATCTTAAAAAATGATGGCGAGGAAGCCTTAAAAAAATATGTTTCAACATTAATTAGCGAAGGTGAATTTGTTTTAAATTATTATTCTAAAAAATTAGATTTAAATTCTTTAAATAATAAAAAAATACTCCTTAAATTATTTATTCCTTATCTTGCAAAAATCACTAATCCATTAGATTTTGAACTATATTCAAATAAATTAGCAAAAGTTAGTGGATTTTCTTTAGAAATTATCTATTCACAAGTAAATTCTTATAAAACAAGTTTACAAGTCGATAAAGAAAATAAAGGTCCAATCAATTTTAAAAAGAAAAACAAGGTATTAAATAGATTGGAACTTTGCGAAAGACAAATTGTTCGATATATGCTTGAAAATGATGATGCAATTAAACAATATAATGAAAATTTGGGTTATCTTGTAAATGATGCATATCGAGAAATTGCGGCGTTACTAGAAGAATATATTTCATCTAATTTAGATAAGGAAAAGTATTCATTATCAAACGTTATAAATTATATAAATTGCTATAAAAGCGATTTAGTAGAGCAGGAAAAAGAAAAAATTATTAATAACATTACAGACATTTCATTAGATACTTACATGATACCTCCATATTCTCAAAAAACTTTTGATGAATGTGTAAAATCTATCAACGATGCTAAAGAATGGAGAAGATCTGATGAAGTTTATGAACGAACAACTATTGGAAAATCGGATTTAGAAAAAGCTCAACAAGCGGCGATTCTATTAGAAAAAAGGAAATCGCTTTTAAAAGAGAGAGAAAAAGTCTTGTCGAGCGATGATAAGAATAAATAGAGATAAAGTTAGAAATTTGTAAAAAATATTTTATTAAAAAAAAGGGGGGGGATAATGACAACGAAGAAAAAAGTGGTAAAGAAAGTTGAGATTATAGATGATAGTGAAGAGGATACCATTAAATGCCTCAATACAATTATTAATCAGCTTGAACAAAAATATTCTAAAAAGAAGGTAATAGATGAAGATGATTTTTATGATGACATTGCAAAATATGATTTAAGCGATGATAACATTGAATATATTTTTCAACATCTTCAAAATGACGGATTTAAAACAATTGGTGAACAAGATTTTGATAACGATTTAACTGAGCCAAATATCGAAGATATTAGCGATGATTCAGAAGATTTTAGTGATGATTTTACTAATGATGATGAAATTAAAAATCTTGATGAAAATGAAAAAGAAGTTGTTAATTACGATATTAATCAAAACAACTTATTTGGTAACATTAAAAGCACCGATTCAGTGAAATTATATTTAAAAGGAGCCGGATGTTATCCTCTTTTAAAGCCAGAAGAAGAGAAAAAATATGCCTTTTTAGCAAAACGAGGGAATAAAAATGCCAAAGACAAATTAACAAATTCTAATTTAAGATTGGTTGTTTCAATAGCGAAACATTATATGGGACGTGGAATGTCACTTTTAGATTTAATTTCAGAAGGCAATTTTGGATTAATGAAAGCTGTCGATAAATTTGATGTTGAGAAAGGTTGGAGATTCTCTACATATGCAACCTGTTGGATTCGTCAAGCAATTACTAGAGCCATTGCAGACCAAGCAAGAACTATTCGAATCCCTGTTCACATGGTTGAAAAAATCAATAGAATTACAAAAGTTCAAAGACAATTAACTCAGGAAAACGGTCGAGAACCTACTATTGAAGAGTTAAGCAAAAAACTTGGTGGAAGTTTTTCTCCAAAAGAAATTCGTGATATTCAAAGAATGTCTTACGAACCTATATCTCTTGAATCACCAATTGGTGATGAAAATGATAGTTGTTTAGGAGATTTTGTTGAAGATAAGGATTCGCTTTCTCCAACAGATTATTCAGATAGGATAAGAGTCAAAGAATTATTAGAAAGTGCAATGATTAAGACTTTAACTGAACGAGAAGAAAAAGTATTGAGACTCAGATATGGACTTGATGATAATAAACCAAGGACTCTTGAAGAAGTTGGAAAAATATTTGGCGTAACTCGTGAACGTATTAGACAAATTGAATGGAAAGCTTTAAAAAAATTAAAAAATCCATGCAAACAAAGGAATTTAGATCAAATATATCACAGATAAATTTGTTTGCATTTAGTTATAAAAAAGGGAGAGAAATATATGAGTGAAAAGAAAAAAGGTATCAAAAAAGAAGTTATTGCTGAAGATGAAGAGCAAGAGACAATTAAGGCTCTTCAAGATATCGTAAAATTGTTCGAAAAGAAATTTTCCAAAACTAAAGTGATTGATCAAGATGCTTTTTATGATGAAACTACTAAATATGATTTAAGTGAAGATAACGTCGATTATATTTTTAAACAATTTAAAAATGATGGTTATGAAATTTCGACTGATGATTCAAATGTAGATATAGAAGAGCCAGATATTGAAGATATTAGCAATGATGCAAAAGATTTTGATGATGATTATGCAAATGTCGATGATGATGTTGATAATCTAGATCAAAGCGAAAGAGAACTTGCAAATTATGATGTAAACCAAAGTAATGCTTATACTGGCGATGTTAAAAGCAATGATTCGGTTAAATTATATTTGAAAGATATTGGCAAATATCAACTTTTAACTGCTGAAGAAGAGAAACATTTAGCAATTTTAGCCAAAGATGGCAATAAATATGCCAAAGATAAATTAACTAATTCTAATTTACGTTTAGTTGTTTCAATAGCAAAACATTATATGGGACGTGGAATGTCGCTTTTAGATTTAATTTCAGAAGGCAATTTTGGATTAATGAAAGCTGTAGATAAATTCGATGTAACCAAAGGCTTTAAGTTTTCAACTTATGCAACTTGGTGGATTCGTCAAGCAATTACTAGAGCCATCGCAGACCAAGCAAGAACAATTCGTATTCCTGTTCACATGGTAGAAACAATAAATAAAATTACCAGAGCACAAAGACAATTAGTTCAAGAAATTGGTAGAGAACCAACTTCAGAAGAAATTAGTGAAAAACTTGATGGCTCAATTTCACCTGAAAGAATTCGTGAGATTCAAAGAATGTCTCTTGAACCTGTTTCTCTTGAGTCACCAATTGGTGAGGAAGACGATAGTCATTTAGGTGATTTTGTCGAAGATAGGGATGCAATTTCTCCAACCGACTATTCAAATAGAGAGATGATTAGAGAACTTTTAAATAGTGTAATGGCCGGTTGCTTAAACGAACGTGAAGAAAAGGTTTTGCGTTTAAGATATGGAATTGATGATAACAAACCTATGACTCTTGAGGAAGTAGGCAAAGTCTTTAATGTCACGCGTGAACGTATAAGACAAATTGAAGCAAAAGCTACCAAAAAGCTTAGAAATCCATGTAAGCAAAAGAATTTAGATCAAGAGTATCGAAGGTAATATGTTAAGTGCTAGATTATTAACTATTGCAAACTTAATTCCAAAAGATAGCAATGTTGCAGATATTGGTTGTGATCATGGTTATTTATTGATTTATTTAATGGATAACGGGTTTAAAGGCAAGTTATTGGGCGTTGATAATAAGATTGGACCATTAAATGCTTTTAAACAAAATCTTCAAGAGAAACACTATGAAAAATCAATAAGTTTTGCACTTTCTGATGGATTAGATGCAATAGATAGTACATATAACACGATAGTTTTAGCTGGAATGGGATATAATACAATTGAAAAAATTGTATTAAATAATGTGGAAAAACTCGATTTTATCGATAATATTATTATTGATTCTCATACAAAAGAAAAAGAATCAAGAGAGTTTTTTGTTAAACTTGGTTATAAAATAGAAAAAGAAATATTACTGGAAGAAAATGGTATATATTATACGATAATATTCTTCAAAAAGGGCCAAGATAATTATACAGATGATGAATTATATTTTGGGCCTATTTTATTAAAAGAAAAACCTGAAAAATTTTATAAAAAGTGGAGTAAAATACTATCTAATTGTATAAAACTCATAGATAAAATTGATGATAAAAAAAGAAAGAAAGAATTACAAAAAGAAGTTGAATTGATATCAAAAGTAGTTAATTAGTTATTATTTAGTATTAAAACAGTAAAGGAGGAGAATATGAAATTTAGTTCATTTAATTTAAAACCTGAAATAGTAGAAGCTTTATACAAATTAGGTTATATAAACGCAACACCAATTCAAAATGTTGTTATTCCAAAAGCATTGAAAAACGAAAGTATTATTGCTCAAAGTGAAACTGGAACAGGAAAATCTCATGCCTTTATTATCCCAATTTTAAATAACATAGAAGTAAATAAAAAAATACAAGCAATAATAATAGATCCAACAAGAGAATTGGCTAAACAAACTTATGATTTTGTAAATGAGTTTAAAAAATTTATTCCTGATTTAAGCTGTAAACTATTTATTAGTGGAGAAGATCAAAAGAAAGATTTGGAATCCTTGAAAAATGGATGCGAAATTCTTGTTGCAACTCCAGGCAGGCTTAATTATTTAAAAAAGGTATTTAATAGTGAAAATAGCAATGTTAAAACAATAGTTTTGGATGAAGCGGACATGTTTATTGATGGAAATTTTATGGATGATATCGATGAAATTATTAATAAACTAGATAATCCACAAATTGAAGTTTTTAGTGCAACGATTAGCAAAAACGTTGAACAATTTTTAAAGAAATATATTTCTCCTGATTATGTAATTACCCTTAGTCCTAAAAAAGCAACATCAACAACGGTAACTCATTCTTTAATCAATACTAGACATGCAGATATAAAGGTTTGTGTTGAGAAATTTATTCAACTTAAAAAGTGCTATTTATTGATGATTTTCGCAAACTCACAGTCCGAAACTCGTGATTTATATAATTTTTTATCAGCAAAAAAATATAAATGTGGAATTTTGAGTGGAGAATTACAACCAAGAGAAAGAAAATCAATGCTTAGGCGCATAAAAAATAACAAATTTGAAATTATTGTATGCACCGACATTGCCAGTAGAGGCTTAGATATTGAAGACGTGACCGATGTTCTTTCTATTGGAATACCAAATAACATCGAATATTATTTCCATAGAGCTGGAAGATGCGGTCGTAATTTTAAAACTGGCAATTCATATGTTTTCTATGATTCTGATAAGGTAAAGAAAGTGCAAAAACTTCTTGGTTCAGGAATAGATTTTAAATACTTGAAGTTTGGCGACAATTGTCTGTTAGATGATAAACCATTGACCAGTTCTAATAAAAAACAAAAAAGACATGTTAATGATGGTCTTGAAAGAGATATTAAAAAGGCTGTTATTGAAAATAAAAGTTCGGGTGTTAAACCTGGCTACAAAAGAAAAGTTCGTCTAGCTGTTGAAAGAGTAAAAAGAAAGCACAAAAGAGAAGTCATTAAAAAAGATATTAGACGCCAGATGACTGAACGTTATAAAAAGCAAGGTAGATCAAACAGCAAATAATTTCTTTTATTTGAAATAGTGGATTAAAAAGTATCAATTTCTTTGAATAAATCATTTAAAACATCATTTTCATTTGAAATTTTAATTTGTTTTCCTTTTTTGAAAATTATAAATTTTTTATCTGCCCCAGCAATTCCTATGTCAGCGTTTTTGCCTTCGCCAATTCCATTTACAATACAACCCATTACGGCAACGGTAATATATTTTTTATGTTTTAAGCAATATTTATAGACTTTTTTGCTGATTTGTTTGATGTTTGTAACCTTACATCTACCACACGTTGGACAAGATATAATGGTTGGTAAATTTTTATATAAATTTAGTTCATGAAGTAATCTTTTGCATGTTTCGATTTCTTTAATAGGATCTTTCGTTAAAGATATTCTTATCGTGTTTCCAATATCTTCAATAAGTAACGGAGCAAGTCCTGCAACAGATTTAATAATCCCAATTTCATCATAACCAGATTCAGTAACGCCAATATGAAGTGGGTAATCTGATTTTACAGCAAAAAGTTCATTGGCTTTTTTAGTTACAATTGGATTAGAACTTTTTAAACTAACAACAATTTTATTGAAATGTTGGTCTTCAAAAAAAGAGATATAATTCAAAGCTTGTTGAACTAATTCTTCAGCTTCTTGATTGAAATTTTTAATTTCTATTGAACCAGTATTAACGCCTATTCTTATGATGGTATCAGTTTCTTTAGCCTTCTTAATTATTGAAATTAATTCGTTTTTATTTTTTAAGTTACCTGGATTAATTCTTATTTTATCTACCCCATTACTCATTGAAAGTAGTGCAAGTTTGTAATCGAAATGAATATCGGCTACTAAAGGAATTTTTGTTTTAGACTTAATTTCTTTTATTGCCTCAGCATCAGCTTCGTCAAGAACACTAATTCTCATTAAATTAGCCCCATGTTTTGCGGCTAAATTGATTTGTTTTATTACATTTTCTATATCACTTGTTTTGTAAGTGCACATTGATTGAATTAAAACATCATTGCTTTTCCCAAAAGAAATGCTTTTATTTTTAATTAATTTTGTTTCATATCTTTTATGCATGGCTGAATTATACATTAAATGGTGTTATTTTTATAGATTTTTTGCATTATTTATGCTATATTGTTTTGCATTCAAAGAAAGGAAATATGAATATGCCAAGAGATAGTTTTTTATTAAAATGTACTGTTTGCGGTGAAGAGAATTATCTTGATAACAAAAACAAGAAAAATAATCCTGATAGAGTCGAGAAGAAGAAATATTGTCCACGTTGCAAGAAGATGACTGTACATAAAGAAAAGAAGTAGTCTATAAATGATTAAATCTTTTAGATATGATAGCGACAAGGATCAATTTTCCGCAAATACTTATGTTGTAGGTGAAGAAAATGGTGATTTTGTCGTTATCGATATCGGATCAACGAGCGATTGTCTTTTGAAATATGTTAAAGAACATTTTAAAAGTTGTTTAGGAATTCTAATTACTCATGGTCATTGGGACCACATTAGAGGAATTGATAAATTTTTGGATAATTATCCAAATACAACTTTATTTATCGATGAACTAGATAGCAAATGTCTAATTGATTCTAGATTAAATTGTTCTGAACTAATGGGTGAAAATGGAATTATAAATATTGAGCCTTATAGACTCGAAGATGGCGATGAAATAAATTTCAAAAACGAATTTTTATTCAAAGTTATTGAAACACCTTTTCATACCCTCGGGAGCGTTTGTTATTTATATGAAAAAGAAAATGCTCTATTTACAGGCGACACTTTATTTAAAGGAGATATTGGAAGAAGTGATTTTCCACATAGTGCGAAGAGAATGCAACAAATATCTCTAGAAAAAATTAAAAAACTCGATCCAAATTTAGATGTTTATCCAGGACATGGAGAAAAAACTAAATTAAAAAACGAGTTTGAAAATAATAAATATTTAAGATAAGGAGAGGAAATTATGAATGTAACTGAATTAAGACCAGGAAATTACTTTATTGATAATGGTAAATTATTATTAGTTATTGATATTTTACTTAACAAGACAGCTATGAGAAAAATGGTTGCCAAAATTAAGGTTAAAGATGTTAGAAGCGGTGCAATTACTGAAATGTCCGCAAATAGTGGATATCAAGTTGAAACTGTCCGTTTAGATAAAAAGAAGATGAATTATCTTTATGATGATGGATCATTCTTAGTTTTTATGGATCAAGTTAGCTTTGAACAAGTTAATATTGAAAAGAGTAGACTTGAATGGGAAATGCACTTTTTGAAACCAAATCAAGAAATTGAAGTTATTTCTTATGAAGATGAAATTTTAGGCATCAACTTACCAGCCAAAGTAGATTTAACTATTACTCATTGCGAGCCAGCAGTTCGTGGAGATACAGTCAACAAAGCTATGAAAGACGCAATTGTTGAGACTGGATGGAAAATTAGAGTTCCTTTATTCATTGAAGAAGGAGAAGTTGTTCAAGTTCGTACCGATAATGGTGAATATGATGGAAGATCATCAGGAGCTGCAAAATGATCGGGGAAATGGCTGTTGGATTATTTATCCTATATTTAGCATTAGCTTTAATTGCTGGTTTAGTAATTGGATTCTTCGTTACTAGATTTATGATAAAGAAACAAATGGAGAAAAATCCACCAATTAATGAGAAAATGATTCGTGCAATGTTTCTACAAATGGGTAGAAAACCAAGCGAAGCACAAATTAGAGCTGTTATGAACAGCATGAAAAATCAAAAATAAGGGTATTTCTTTCAAGCCTCAATATCATTTAATAAGATATTGAGGTTTTTATTTTGCCTTTATAAAGAAATGTTTAAAAGCCATTTGTAAATGATATTATATAAAACCTCATGCTATTTGTAACATCAGAAATATAAATGATAGTAGTGAAGAAAACGTAAAACCATAACCAAAAAATAGAAATTTTCGCTACGGAAATTTCTATTTTTTAAAGTTTAAATTTAACTCCAAAAAAAGTGGATTATATTACTATCAGAAAAATTTACATTATTTTTGTCAATGAAAAACACGATAACCACCGAATAAATTTAAAAATGTGGAAACAAATTCTAATTTTTCCACATAACTAAAAAACTACTAAAAAACTACTAGTTATATAAAAAGTTATTAATATTTTTTGCAAAAAATATTCTCATAAAAAAAACAAATTTTACTGGCAATTTAAAAATTAAAAGTTGAATATAAAACGAATTAGAATTGTCTATATCTATTTTTAAAGTAAAAATAGGAAGTTTACTTGTTGAAGCAAAATCATTGTTAAGTTCATTTTCGGCTTGTGCATGTTCTTAAGTTATTTATACATGATTTAAAAAACTCTATTTTAAGAGCATTTTCTAGTTTCTTACGTATGATTGCTCAGAAAATGAGCTTATAAGTCAAAATTTTAGTTTTGCACTTAAATTTTGACAATAATGCATAGAAAACGACAAAAACTTAAGTATTTGTCGTTTTAATTAACCATTAGTTAATCTTTAAGCCAGTAAGCGTTTGGTTCTTCGCCTTTAATTAGTCGTTTGATGTTAGCTCTATGTCTAACAACAATGATAATTAAACTTATAGTTGTGAAAATAGGAAAATAGATGCAAATTTCTGGACCGAAACCAAAATACATTAAATAATTTGCAACTTTAAGACCATATATTAAATAAATTGTATATATGATCCATGACACAACAACCAAGATAAGAGATGATAATATTGATGCAAAGCTAACTTTTTTATTTATTTTTATAGTTGAAAAAAAAGTTAGAGGAATTAACAAAGCTGCCAACCATGACGATGAAATTGCAAAACCCACAAAAGAACTTACAGCTTTTCCGCCTTTTAAATTAATATATGGACTAAAACAATGTCCTATAATACCAAAAAATGGTGTAATCCAATAAGCGAGTTGAGAAATTGTATTTCCTCTTCCAAAAGCGTTAATGTCATCGCTATAAAATAAGATGTTTTTGAAAAAATCAAGATTTGTAAATAATAAATAAGTTACAAAGAATGGAACAACAACTTTAATGATATCTAGAGTAATTACTAAGATGCCAATTTTAACTCCAAAAATTCTTCCAGCATTAGTTCCGCCAGAATTTTTACTACCTTCTAAACGTGGATCGCGCTTAAAAAATACCTTCCCAATTATTACGGCATTAGGGATGCCACCGACCAAATAACCAAACAAACTACTTAATAAAATAGTTAAAATACAAGCAAAAATTTTCATGCTCTTATTTTAACTTAAACGAGTTTTTAATTCTAGAAATATAAAGTTTTATCTAGTATAATTTAAAAGTTAAACGAAGAAGAAAAAATGAGCAAATCGATCGATTATAATGCTAATAGCATAGAACTTTTGTCAGGTCTTGAAGGTGTTAGAAAAAGACCTGGAATGTATATAGGCAGTACCAATAGTGCTGGACTGCATCATTTAGTATGGGAAATTATTGATAATTCAGTTGATGAAGCTTTGAACGGATATGGAGACAAAATCTCAGTCACTATACATAAAGATGGGAGTTTAACTGTTTCCGATGAAGGAAGAGGAATTCCTTGCGATATTAATAATCAAACCGGCTTACCAGCTGTTCAATTAATTTTTACTACTTTACATAGTGGTGGAAAATTTAGTGATAATGCTTATAAATCTAGTGGTGGTCTTCATGGTGTTGGAAGTTCTGTTACAAATGCCTTATCACTTTTTTGTGATGTAACAGTTAATTATAAAGGAACTCAATACCATATTAGATTTCATAATGGTGGGGAGGTTGAAACTCCTTTAGAAGTTATTGGAAAAACTTTAAAACACGGAACTACCGTGACTTTTAAACCAGATCCAACAATTTTTCCAAATATCGAATTTAAATGGGATACAATTGCATCTCACCTCCAAGAAGAAGCTTTTTTGCTCAAAAAAGTTAAATTTATTTTAACTGATGAAAGAATTAAGAAAACTGAAGAATTCTATTATGAAAAAGGCTTAAGAGAATATATTGAAGTTTTAAATCAAAATAAAGAAAAACTTGATGATACAGTTGATTTTGAAGATACCGTCGACCAAATTCATGTAGAAGTTGCAATGCAATATTGTAAAAATGATTATTCTGAATCAATTTATAGCTATGTAAATAACGTTAGAACAAGAGATGGTGGAACTCATGAAGCTGGTTTTAGAATGGGTTTAACAAAAGCTGTCAACGATTATATTGAAAATAACAATTTAAGTAAAAGTAAAGATAAGCTCGAGGGTTCTGATATCCGTGAAGGTTTAACGGCGATTATTTCGCTTAGAATTCCTCAATCAATCAATATTTTTGAAGGACAAACTAAAGGAAAACTTGGAACTCAAATTGCTCAAACAGTTGTTTCAAATCTTGTTTATACAAAATTTACTTATTATCTAAATGAAAATAAAAATTTTGCTGTAAATTTTATCAATAAATGTTTTGCTTCACAAAACGCAAGAATTGCTGCTAGAAAAGCAAAAAACGAAGCAAGATCAACTACAAAAAAATTAAAAGAAACGGCGCTTGTAAGCGACAAATTAACACCATGTTCTAGTAAGGATTATAAGAGAAACGAGTTGTTCATTGTTGAAGGTAATTCAGCAGGTGGCAACGCCAAAAAAGGGCGAAATCCTAAATTTCAAGCTATTCTTCCATTAAGAGGTAAACCTCTTAATACATATGGTTTAACAGCTGATAAAATCTTAAAAAATGAAGAAATTTCAACAATAGTAAATACTATTGGTGCAGGTTTTGGGCAATCTTTTGAAGTTGAAGATAGTCATTATGGAAAAATTATTATCATGACTGATGCTGATACTGATGGTGCACATATCCAAACTTTGTTATTAACTTTCTTTTATTTATATATGAAAAGTTTGATTACAAGTGGAATGGTTTATGTTGCTGTTCCTCCATTATATAGAGTATTTAAAGAAGACAAAAAAGGTGCGATAAAGACTGAAAAATTTGCCTGGCATGATAGTGATTTAAATGAAGCTAAAAATATTGTTGGTCCTGGATATAAAATTTCTAGATATAAAGGTTTAGGTGAAATGAATCCTGAACAATTAAGTTATACAACAATGAATCCAGAACATAGATTATTATTAAGAGTTTCAATAGATGATCCTCTTTTAGTTGAAAAAAAGGTTAATATTTTAATGGGAAATAATCCAGATCTTAGAAAAGAGTGGATTATAGACCACATAAACTTCGAAGAAGTTGATACATTTATTAAGGAGGTTAAAAAATAATGGCAAAAAAAGTTAAAGATGACCCTTCTTATGTAGAAAAAATTAGTGTAGAACCAATGGATTCTATCATGGATTCTCGTAGTGCAATGTATGCAAAAGAGGTTATCCAAGATAGAGCAATTCCAGATTTAAGAGATGGACTAAAACCAGTCCAAAGAAGAATTTTGTATGCGATGTATGAAAATGGCAATACTTTCGATAAACAGCCAAGAAAATGTGCTGGTATCGTAGGAAATGTTATGGGTTTTTATCATCCACATGGTGATTCTTCTATTTATGAAACTTTAGTTAGAATGTCGCAAGACTGGAAAATGAGACAACCATTGATTCAATTTCAAGGGAATAATGGTTCGATAGATGACGATCCTCCAGCTGCCTATCGTTATACAGAAGCTAAATTAAATGAGTTTTCAGTTGAAGAAATGCTTGGTGATATTGAAAAAGACACCGTCGATATGACGCTTAACTTTGATGACACTCTATTTGAGCCAATTGTTTTGCCAACAAGATTCCCTAATTTATTTGTAAATGGTGCTAGTGGAATTGCTTTTGCAATTGCAACAGAAATTCCTCCTCATAACCTTAATGAGATGTGTGAAGCAGCCATCTATCGATTGAATCATCCAAAATGTGAATTAAATGAAATTTTAAATATCGTAAAAGGTCCAGATTTTCCAACTGGTGGAGTTATTTATAATACTTCAGGCCTACGAGATATTTATTCGACTGGTAGAGGAAAAATTGAATTAACTAGTACTGTTGATATTGATACAAGCGATAAAAATGTAAATAGATTAATAATCAAAGATATTCCTTATGGTGTTGTTAAAATTAGTTTAGCTCACGCCATAGATAAAATCAGAAAATCCAGAGAAATTGATGGTGTTATTGATGTTATTGATGAAACAGCTGGAGATTATATTAAGATAGTTGTCGATCTTAAAAAAGAGATTTCACCAGAAATCGTTTTAAATTATCTTAAAAGCAAAACTCAATTGAAGATTTCTTATAGTGCTAACATTGTTGCTATTGACCAGAAAACTCCTAAATTTCTACCAATTATCACCTATTTAGATGATTTTTTAGAATTTCAAAACTCAATAATTATAAGACGAGCAAAATTTGATTTAAAGAAAGCCACAGATAGATTATTAATAGTAAACGGTCTTATTAAAGCAATTTCAGTTGTTAATGAAGTTGTTGCAATTATTAAAAAGAGCAAAGATAAAGAGGATTCCAAAAAGAATTTAATGGCAAAATTCGGTTTTTTAGAAGTCCAAGCCGAAGCTATTGTCATGATGCGTCTTTATAAATTGAGTAATACAGATGTTACTATTTATCTTGATGAGAAAAAACAATTAGAAGATGAAATCAAAGAATATAACGAAATTTTAGGTTCTCCTTCGAAAGTTAAATCAATCATAATTAGTGATTTAAAGAGTATTTGCAAGAAATACGGAACCCCAAGAAGAACAAAAATTGAAGATAGCGTCGATAATAATAAACTAGTTATTGATAGAAGAGCTTTAATTATTAAGGAAGATTGCTATGTTAGTCTTACACAAGATGGCTACATTAATAGATCTTCTATTAAATCTCATGATGCCAGTAATAATGAACTTCCAAAAATGAAAGACAATGATGTATTAATAATGTCTTGTTTGTGCAATACTATGGATTACATCATTGCTTTTACAAATAAAGGTAATTATTTACTAATTGAAGTTTGCAATATTATTGAAGGCAAATATAAAGATCAAGGTAAACATGTTAATTATTTAACTAATTTACCATTTGATGAATACATAATTAAATCAATTGTAGTTAAAGATATTAATGTTAAAGCAAGTATTTGTTTGGTTTCAAAAAATGGTCAAATTAAGAAAACTCAACTAAATGAGTTTTATACAACAAGAGTATCAAAACCAATTGTTTGCTTGCGATTATTAAAAGATGATGAACTTGCAGATGTAGCTGTGTTATCTGGTAATTCTGATTTGTTAATTATTACAGAAAAGGGAAATATTACTTATTTTAATGAAAACGAGATTTCTGATACAGGTTTAAAAACAAGTGGAGTAAAAGCGATTTCTACACTTAAAAATTCCATTGTAAAATCATTGTTTGCTTTTAGAAAAAATGAAAGATCTAAGATTTTAATGGTCACAAATAATCGAATGTATCGAATTTACGACAATTCTTATGCTCAATTGACTCAAAGATTAGGCAAAACACAAGTTGCTTTTAAATCTTTTAAATCCGATATTCATAATCTTATATATGCTCAAAAGATTTTAAATAAAGGCGAACCAATTAATTTAGTGTGCTTATTAACTGACGGGACTATAAGCAAATATCAAATAAGCGAATTTAACTTAACTCCAGTTGATAAATATTGTAAAGCTAACATGGATGCAATTGAAAACGGAAAGCAAATTGCCAAAGTGTATATTAATAATATCGATATTATTGATTCAAACTTTGTTATAGATGAAAAACCAGTAGTTAAAACTGCCGAACTATCTAATAGTGTAGAATCTTTAAATAAAAAAGTAGAAGAGATTGATAGTAACGATCCAAATAACAAAAAAGAAGAAACTTACGAACAAATTTCTATCTTTGATGATATGGGCGATTAATTGCCTATAAGTGAAAATATTATATAAAAAACTGCTAATAATGTACTAATTATTGCAAAAATTAAGTTTCGTATACCTTCTTTGGTTTCTTTACACGAAGCCGCAAAAGCAAACCCGGCTATAAAAAAAGTAAAACCCAATAAAGGCGAAACCAAAGTCCAAAATAGACCAATTGTAGTTAAGGTTCGTGAGGTTAAGTTCTTATTTTTGATTTTTTCGTTTTCCATATTTAATTTATACTAATACAAAAATATGTTTTTATAAAGCAAAAACAAGGTAACTACTCATTATAATTCATAGAGATCTACTGCTTTTAACGATATCGTGGTTATTTTTGATAATTATTCTATTATTTAAATTACTTATAATTTATAATTTTTATATGAAAAAATATGTTCCAACTTATAGTGCAAACACGATATTTGAAATAGATTTAAATTTTTTCTTAAAAAACAAATTTAAATATCTTTTTGTTGATTTAGATAACACTTTAGATGGACCTCATACTTATGTTCCATCATTAAAAACTATAGATTTATTTAAAAAATTCAAAAAAGTAGGCCTAAATGTTGTTGTTTGTAGCAATAATAGCAAAAAACGTGTATCAAAATATTGTCAAAGCTTAAATTGTGAATATATTTATCGTGCATTTAAACCTTTTCCTTATGCTATTAGAAAATATATGAATAATAAGAAAATTGATGGCAATTTTGCTATAATGATTGGTGATCAAATAGCGACTGATATTTTTTGTGCAAATAAATTAAAAATTAAGTCGATTTTGACAAATCGACTAACAAATAAAGATCAAATAGTTACATATCTAAATAGGAAAATTGATGAACATTTAAGAAAGAAAGTAAAAGAATCGAAATTAACTAAGAGTTGGAGGGAAGTTTATGTCGAAAATAAGTAAAGTAAAACGTTGCTACCATTGTGGTGCCATTTTACAAGAAGATAATCCAAACGAACCAGGATATATAAGTCCTGATATTATTAACAAATATCCAGATGGTCTTTTGGTTTGTAATGAATGTTTTGAAAGCGAAAAAGAAGGAATAGAGCAAGAAAACATGATTGATGAGGATTATTTTACTATCCTTGAACAAATCAAAGAGAAGAAAGCCCTTGTTGTTTATGTTGTTGATTTATTCTCTTTCGAAGGATCATTTATTGATTCTGTTAATGAAAGACTCAGAAGTTGTGATGTTTTAGCTGTTGGAAATAAAAGAGATTTATTTCCAAACAGCATCGATGATAATGAATTATTAGAATATGTTTTCCATAGATTAAGAGTTTCCAAATTAGATGTTAAGGATGTTGTTTTGACTTCAACAACAAATGGTCATAATATCGATCTTCTAATTAAGAAAATAATTGAATTAGGGAAGAATAAAGATGTTTATTTTGTTGGAGTAAGTACTAGTGGAAAGTCTGCATTAATCGAAGAAATTCTTAAAAAATACGAAAATAAAACCAATGAATATATTGTAACACATACATTTAGCGGGACTTATTTAAGAGGATTTAGAATTCCTCTTGGAAACAAGCATTATATTTTTGAAATGCCAGGTTTGCCAATCAAAAATTCCATGATTAGCAAAGTTGATCTTAATGTTTTAAAAAAGATTGTTCCAAATAAAACCTTATCTCCTAGGAAATATAGATTAAGTAAAAAAGGTGCATTAATGTTTGGTGGTTTAGCTTTTGTTCAATTCATGGATGGACCAACCACAACAATTAATGTTTTTTGTTCAAAATCAATCGAGTTAAAAACCACAAATTTTGGACAGGAAAAATTTTCAAGCGTTTTAATTAAACACAATTTAAAACCATGTTATGAAAAATTTAGATCTTTAGCTGATTTTGATGTTTATGATTTAAAAATAGTGGAACAAGGAAGCCGGGATGTTGGAATTTTAGGCCTTGGATGGTTCAGTTTTATTGGAAATAACCAAACAATTCGAGTTTATGTTCCAAATGGAGTCTACGTATATTCAACACGTAGTAAAATCAAATAATATGTTAAATTCAAAAGAAAAAGCTTATTTAAAAAAATTCGCTCAACAACATGAGATTATTAAATTTCAAATTGGGAAAAACACCCTCGATAAAAATGTATTAGATACCTTAAATAAAGCGATTATAAAACATGAACTTATTAAGATTTTGTTTTTAAAAGGGGCTTTGCAAAACGAAGAAATGGAAGGTTTAATTTTGGATATAAGTAGCGGACTTCATTGTGAAATAGTTCAAATAATTGGCAATACAGCTTTACTTTTTAAATCTAATCCTAAATTAAAAAATAGAATAGTCCTATAATTATGCGAAATATTATTATCATATCTTCTTTTGACCCAATTACTAATAAAATGGTGGAAGATATTTTAAAATTTAATGATAACGAAACAAAATTTATCTTAATTCCAACTTATTCTAAATACGCTTCTATTGATGATAGAGCGTATATGATAAATATTGCTCTCAAAGAATTAAACATTAATTATGAATTGAATTTAATTTTGTCTAAAAAATACAAAGAAACAATCGATCTATCGAAACTTTTAAATGCAATCCCATTTAATGAAAAAGATGATATATTCGTTTTATTTTGTGATGAAAAAACTGTAATTGTTGATAAAAACAAAATTAAAACTTATAAAATTAAACTTGATTTAAACAATTTAAATTATGATAAATCACGTGAAGTTAGAGTTTTGAAAAATATCGATATCAACGAAAAAACACTTGATTTTATTATCCGAAAAAATCTGTATTTTATGCAGATTATTACTCGATATATTAGTGGACATAGACTAGAACATTCAATAAGCGTTGCAAAACTTTCTTATAAAATCGCATTAGCAAATGATCTTCCAAAACCAGACGATTATTTTATTGCTGGACTGCTTCATGATTTAGGAAAGAAAATTAGTGATGAAGAATCACTTAATTATATGGAAAAATATTATAGATATTATGTTAATTTGCCAACTTATGCTTATCATCAATTTATTGGCGCATTTCTATCTAAAATATTATTTCCTAATACTTCGGGAGATGTTTATAAGGCTATTTTATTTCATTGTACTGGCAATGCAAATATGAGCGATATTCAAAAAGTTATCTATGCTGCGGATAAAATTGAACCTACACGAGGTTATGATAGCAAATCATTAATTGATACTTGTCTTAAAGATTTTAATCAAGGTTTTATTGAAGTTTTAAAGGAAAATATGAAATTTTTAAAAGAGAATAGTGGTGATCCCTCTAGAAATAGCCTAACAAAGCGTTGTTTAGAGTGTTATATAGAAGAATAGGTGGAAATTTATGAACAAAAACGAAAAAGCTATAATTAAAGCGATTGAGGACAAAAAAGCTGAAAACATCAGATTTTATGATGTTAAAGGCATAAATCCATTATGTGACTCAATTATTATATGTACAGCCTTAAATGAACGTAATTTATATGGTGTTGAAGATGCAGTCGAAGAAGCCGCAAACAAACTAAATATCAAAATCAACCATATCGAAGGAAGAAACGATTCAAAATGGATTATTGTAGATTTATTCGATATTGTAGTCCAAATTTTGACAGAAGATGAACGAGCAAGACTAGACATTGATGAAATTATTAAGTTTAATCATAAGTAAATCTCAAATTTGTTGAAATTTTAATTATTTTAATTATTTGCGTCCGTTGGCGCAAATAATTAAATCTATATTTACTTCGTATAATATCTATTATGTTAAGTGAATGTTTAAAAAGATACGATGTAGACGAATGTTTTAAAAAATATAAAAATTTATTTAGCAATATTGGTAATTGAAAATTGTTGTTTTATACATCCTAAAAAAATACTAAATAATTACTAATTTAATACTAGTTTTAAATTTTAATTTTAAGCTGTATAAATTTTCTTTAATTCTCCAGGAAAACTCATGACACTCTCTATTAGCGATTTATAAATATAGAAAATATCAATTAATTGTTTTTTCAATAAATAACATATTGGTTTGGAGGATGATTCAACAATTTCAACTTTTGATTTATGAACAAAACGAATCTCATTAATTGCTGCAACAAACTCATAATCTGTTGTTATAGCTGGAATCATACCTATTCGATAGCCAGAAATTAACTCGTCCTTATTTCTAATTAGATAAATTGGACATATTAAAACCATTGGTTGAGCATAATTTGTTTTTTCCAAAACTAGAAATAACCCTTTTTTACCATCTTTCCTTGTGTATCTTCTAATTTCGCCTTGAATTGTTGGTTTAAAAAGTTTTTGATCTTCATTCGAAGATAGATTGCTTAATTGATTATCAACCCATTTAATTTGATCAACCAATGGATTATATTTTTCAAAGCTTATCTGATAAACCGTTTTAAATTTATCTTCCTTTTTATTATTGTTCATATAATAAAAATCCTCCTTTATAAATATATAGGGAGGAATTTTTGAAATTTTATAAAAAACTTTCTTTTTTTAAATATTTTTTTATTTTATAGAGGAAAAAATCAACAATTGCAAACGCCATTAATGTTATAAATACCAATCCAAAAAGTTCGATAAAATCGGCATTTATGGCATATGCAAGGTAAACAAAATGACCTAATCCAACAATACTTTGACTCCCAATTACAATCTCTGACATAATTTCAACTTTCATTGATAATCCAATTGATTGGACAATTCCTAAATAAATATATGGCATTATTGTGGGGATTATTACCTTAAAAATGGAATTAAATGTGTAAAGTCCTTCAAGTTTTAAAGATAAAATAATGAATTTATCGATATTTTTAATGCCATTTAAGATTGCTTCATAAAGAATTGGAAAAACAACAAGGAAGATTACTACAAATGTTGATATAACGGATTTAACAAAAACTAACAATAAAATTACAACAATTGCGGTTGGAGCAACCTTCATGACAGCAATAAAAGGAGTTAAAATTTTATTGACTGGTTCGAATAAACCCGCTAAAACACCAAGAATAATTGCTAGTAAAAAAGCGATAATTAATGTTAAAAAACAGATTCCAAAGCTAGTAAGTATCGCTAAATAAATTTCTCCACCACTCAAAATTTTAAAAACTTCTTTTAAAGTGACGACTACATCAGGAAAAATTTGAAAATTATTAAATGATTTGCTCCCAATTTCCCAAATTAAAAGCAAAATCACTAATCCTATTAATATATATAGATAATTAAGGTTATGATTTTGCTTTCTATTGTTCATTCTATTATTCTAAATTATTTTTGATTAATTTGGAAATCCGCATTTACAGTTTTTAAAAATTCATTAATGTCTTCAACTGTAACTTTTTTGTTTGGATCAGCAATTCCAAATTTATTAGCACCATTGGCTTGCAATTTTTTAACAATGTTAACGTTGAAGCCATAAGTACTTGGTTGTTTATCTAACACAATTTTATTCATTGATTTTTCGATCTCTTCAAGATTTCCTGAATAAACATTGTTCATTTGCTTTTTGACATCACTCCAATATGATTCGACATAATTTGGTTTTAACTTTAAATAGTCATTTTTAACAAATAAACCAGCTTGAGGAATATAATCAAACTTATTATTGGTAATTTCTTTGATTTTATCGTTTAAATTTAAATCATAAACAATTTGTTCATTGTTATTAAGTTTTCCTTTTGCAGTCGTTAATGCAGGTTCTGCAATTAAGAAAAAGTCAAAACTTATATCATTATATTGACCAGCAATTAAAGCCGCTTGCATTTTTGTAACATCTTGAACATATTGAATATTTGCTACATTATCTGCTGCAAATAAATCTTTATAACAAGCTTGTAAAGCCATATCTGGTGATTGACCTTTCATAAATGTTAAGATTTTATCGCCTTTTCTAGGTTCTCTATTTTCTGTTTTGCTAACTAAATGGAAATTTCCAGCTGTAAGCAAACCATAATAGGTATAATTTGATGTTGCGGTAGTTTCTACACCATTTTTTGTAAATCCGTTTGTCCATTTAAGAGCAGAAACTGAATCAAAAATAATATAATCATATTTATTTGCTTTTAATTGAACAGGAACATCGGTATTATTTCCTGCGACTTCAAAACCGTCTTTATTAACAACTGAATCGTAAACAGCGAGTAAAGGAGCTCCTTTTGGAGCAAAAGCACTAAATTCTTCTTCACCTTCATTTACTTCGATGTTATCAATGCTTTTTGATATACCTGAATTTTTATCTGTAACAGTAATTGTTGTTTTTCCACTTTTCAAAGCTTCGACTGCACCATTATTTGAATCAACAGATAAAATATCTGGATTTTTAGATTCAAAAGTAAAATGTGTTTTAGCTTCGCTTGGAACATATTCGATTTTAATTTGGTCTTTTTGACCTGTTGATAAAACATTATTTACATGATTTTTTAAACTAACTTTAAAGTCAGTAACATAGACGATATCTTGTGTTTTTGGTCCACAAGCAGTTGTTGATAAAACAAGACCGCCAAGTCCTAAAATTAAAGGACTGGCACTTAAAATAATTTTTAATTTCTTTTTCATTTATAACCTCCTTATTAATCATTTAAAACTTCATTAATTGGGACTCCAATCATGGATTCATCTTTTTTAAGATTGAAATTACGTAAAATTGTTTCGCCAATATCGGCAAAAGAATCTCTTTCTCCAATATATCTTCCGTTTTTAAACGATGGGGAATAAATGAGTAATGGGACTTTTTCTCTTGTATGGTCTGTTCCTTTATAAGTCGGATCGTTTCCATGATCTGCGGTTACCATTAAAAGATCATCATCTCTTAATTTACTTAATGCTTCTTTTAATCTTACATCGAATTCTTGAATAGCATTTCCATAACCTAAAGGATTTCTTCTATGGCCAAATTCACTATCAAACTCAACGAGATTTACAAAACAAAATCCTTCTTTAAAAGACTCCTTGTTTATTAAATCAATAGTTTTGTCCATTCCATCTTGGTTCGAAACTGTATGAACAGTTTCGGTTACTCCAACTCCATTAAAGATATCATTAATTTTTCCAACACAACTTACAGTATAGCCATGGTCTTTTAATATATCCATTGTAGTAATTCCGCTAGGTGAAATTGTGTAATCATGACGATTGCTGGTTCTTTTAAAATTATCTTTGTTAGTACCAATATAAGGTCTTGCAATAATTCTTCCAACAAACCATTCTGGCTTCATGCATAATTTTCGAGCAATTTCACAGCATCTATAAAGTTCATCTAAACCAGTAACTTCTTCATGAGCTGCAATTTGCAAGACAGAATCGCTAGAAGTATAAACAATCAGCGAATTTTCTCTCATTTGTTCTTCGCCTAAAACCTTTAATATTTCGGTTCCACTAGATGCATAATTTCCAATAATTTTATGACCAGTTTCTCTTTCAAGTTCATCAATTAAATCCTTTGGAAATCCAGTATCAGTAAAAGTTTGAAATGGTTTGGTAGTTTTAATGCCCATCATTTCCCAATGACCAGTCATGGTATCTTTCCCATTGCTAGCTTCATTAAGTTTTAAACTATATGATTTTTTGTGTTCAACCTGACTACAACCTTTAATTTCATCAAGATCACCAATTCCAAGCATATTTAAAGTTGGAATATTTAAACCATTTGGCATTTTTTCGCTAATATGTCCAAAGGTATTAGTTCCTAAATCATCAAACTTTTCGGCATCACGCCCATTACCTATTCCAGCACTATCCATTACAATTAAGAATATTCTTTTAAATTTACTCATTTTTTACTCCTTGTTTAATATTCTATGTTATATATTTTTCCAATACAAATCATATGCTTTATGTAGAGTTTTATTTGATAAATGCGTATATATTTGTGTTGTTTCGGCATTTGTATGACCAAGCATTCTTTGCACTGTTCTTATATTAGCACCATTTTCTAAAAGATGCGTAGCAAATGAATGTCTTAAGGTGTGTGGAGAAATATTTTTTTCAATTCCGCATTGTTCTGCATACTTTTTAATCTCTAAAAAGAAATATTGTCTTGTAAGTGGCTTACCTTTTAAATTTAAAAATAAATAAGGTGAATTTTTACTATTTTTGATTTTTTCTCTAACTTCTACAATATATTTAATCAGAAATTTTATGGCATATTCATCGATTGGAATTATTCTTTCTTTTGCACCCTTACCAAATATTGTTACAATCTTTTCTTGGTAATTTATTGATTTATTTTTAAGTGAGACAACTTCTGAAACTCTTAAGCCACAACCATACATTACTTCAAACATCGCTTTATTTCTTACACCACTTTTTGTATTTAAATCAGGAGCATCAAGAAGTCTATTGATTTCATCTTCATTTAATATTATTGGAATATGTATTTCTTTTTTTGGCATGATTACTTCTTGAACCAAATCATCTTTTATCTTTTCTTTTTCTAAAAATAAATAAAAAGATTTGATTGTTGAAACTCTCCTTGCAATTGAAGAAGGTTTTAATTCATCCATTCCTTGCTGAAAAATAAAGCTATCAATATCATCCTCTGTCAAATCGTCAGTTGTTTTTATATATGGAAAATATTTTAAAAAGCAATCAAAATCATCTTTATAATCTTTGATTGTATTTTTTAAAAGGCCTTTTTCAAATAGAGAATATTGTAAAAATCGTTCGATTGCTTCATTTATTACCATTATTTTTCTCCAGATCGCTAAGTCTAAAAAATGTATCAGAATTAATTTCTTGATTTAATTTATCAATAATCTTTTTTGTTTCATCGACTTTAGGCTGTTCATTAATATTAAAAAGAGACAATTGATTAACTACATCTTTTTCATGTTTTAGATTTTTAACGGTAAATCCTATTAATCGAATTAGTCTTCCATCATAAGATTTGTAAAATAACTTTGATGTTTCTTTTAAAATTGTTTCGATATCATCGATTGGTTCGAGAAAAGATTTAGAAAATGATGATAATTTAAAATTGGTGTTTTCAAAATCAGCATCTTTAAAAGAAATTGTAATGGTTTTTGTTAAAAAGCCTTGTTTTTTCATATCTTCTATGACATTTTTTGCTATTTTTTGTAAAAAATCATTAAGGTATATTCGATCATCAGTATCAGAAGTTAATGTTCTACTAACTCCAATAGATTTAGGATCAGCGTGAGCTGTTGAAACAGCGTCATTACTTGTGCCTTCTAATTCTGATATATGATAATCGATTGAATTGCCAATTATATCGTCTAGAGGAGGATTATTTTCTTTTAAAGCCTTATAAAAATCGCCTATTGTTTTGATACCAATTTCTTCTAATTTTGGATATGTTTTTTTACCAATTCCAAAATAATTTTTAATTGGTAACGGAAAAATTATATTTTTACAATCATATTTATGAATAATTGTAATTCCCATAGGTTTTTTAATATCGCTTCCCATTTTGGCCAAAAATCGCGTTGGCGCTATTCCAATTGAGCACATCAAACCCGTTTTTTCAAACAATCCATCTTGTATTTGTTTTAATAAATTCATTATATTAATATTTTTATATTTATTAAAAGTATCGGTAAAATCGACAAAACATTCATCAATAGACATTTGTTCTACAATATTTGAATATCTTTTTATATAAGTAATAAATTCTTTAGACATTAATTCATAAAACTTAAAATCAACTGGCTTACAAATCAAATTTTTACAAAGCATTTTTGCTTGAAAAGTAGGCATTCCACTATGAATACCATATTTTCTTGCTTCATATGATGCAGTCGAAACAATTCCAGCACGTCCCTCGCCACCTACTATCAAAGCTTTTCCTATTAAAGAAGGATCTTTAAGTCTTTCGCAAGTGATAAAAAATTGATTTAAATCAATATGTAAAATAATTTTTGATGACATACCAAATATATTTTAACTTAATATTAAATTTATTAAAGAATTATTTATATATATTAACTAAATAACTACTAAAAAACTACTAATTTATATATTTTGCAACTTTTTCTTTTGCTTTTGTTAATTCTTCTTCTAATTCCTTGATTAAGTCTTGAGCTTCTGAATAAAGCTTTAAAATCTCATTTAATGGAAGAGTGTTAGAATCCATTAATTCAACAATTTTATCAACTCTATCCATTTTTAGTTCGAATGTTAATTTTTTCTTTGTTTCTGCCATTTTTATTTCTCCTTAACTTTCACAAAAATAGTTCCGTCTGCTACTTTTATTTTTAGATCATCATATTCATTTACATTTTTTGTAGATTTTACTATAACATCAGTTTTAAAAACTATTGAATATCCTTTATTTAGTAAATTATTTGGATTTAATGCACTTAATAAATTTTTATAGTTAGATAAATTATTTTGGAAATTAATAAATTTATTCGTAACAATCGTGTTTATTTCTTTTTTTGTATTTAATAATTTGGTACTTAATTGTTCGTAAATATGGTTAATATTTTGCAAATTAGGATTTGATTTCAATAAAGACAATTGATTTTCAAAATCACCTATTTTTCGATTAACTATTGAATTTAACAAATCTTTAGTGGTTGCTAAGTTCTCTAAAAGGTCGATTTTATATGGAACAGCTGCTTCTGCAGCCCCAGTTGGTGTTGAAACATATTTATCAGCGACAAAATCGCATATAGAACGGTTTATTTCATGGCCAACTGCGCTTATTATTGGAATCTTGCAATTATAAATTTCGTTTACTAAATCTTCGTCATCAAAAGCACTAAGATCTTCTAAACTTCCGCCACCACGACCAATAATTATTATGTCTGGCTGCGATTTTATAGCATTTTTTAAATTTTTAATTAGATCTTTTGGAGCGTCGTTTCCTTGAACTAAACTATAAAAAACTGTTATATCAACAAGTGGATAACGGCGATTGATATTTGTAACAATATCGACACAAGCAGCGCTATTTTTGCCGGTAATAATTGCTATGCTTTTTGGATAATTAGGAAGTGGGAGTTTATGTTTTTCATCAAAATATCCAGCTTTTTCTAGTTTTGCGATTAGTTGTTGTTTTTTAAGAAGAAGTTCACCTTGTCCAAATAATTCAATTTTTTTAACAATTATTTGATATGTTCCGCTTGGAGCATAACTTGAAACATTTCCATATACAATAACGTTATCTCCATCTTTTGGAGTAAACGAAAGGGAAAAAGTATCATATTTAAACATTACTGCTTTTATTACGCTTTTGTCATCTTTTAAAGAAAAATATATGTGTCCACTTCTATTAACACCATTATAGTTGCTAATTTCTCCGTGTAGGGCGATATTTCTTAAGGTTGGAGTATTGTCAAAAAGGAGCTTAATATAATTATTAAGTTCACTAACTGAGATAATTTTTGTATCTTCTTTTCCAATCATTTTAATTTAGAGCGTTATCAAGCAAAGCATTAATAAATTTATAATCTTTTTCTTCGCAATATTTTTTTGCGAGTTTAATGGCGACATTTATAATGATCGCCTTTTCTTTATTTTCACAATAAAAATAATTACTAAATGCAATAATTAGTATTGCTTGAGTACACTTATTTAATCTAGAAAATTTCCACTTAACGAGATATTTAGAGATGTTATCGATAATATCTTGCTCATTTTTTAAAGCTTTAATAAGAACTTTTCTCAAAAATAAGTCGCATTCATCGTATGGTTTTTGAGCGACATCACTAATTGTCTTTTTGACATCAATTGTGTTACCACTTTCTTGCTGAATTAAAAAATTATACATTATTTGTATTGCTAATTCCTGATTCTTATTTCTAGAATCAAATTCATTATTAACCATCATTACACTCCATCATCAACTGTAATTTTGATATTTATTTCAAAAGGAATAACTTCGCAAATCATTAAAAGATTTGTATTGATATAATCTTTGATACTTTTTTCAATATATTTCGAATCAACCGTACTTTTTTTAGTTACATAAAATTTATAAATCACTCGATTTGAACGAATAGAAACATCGACATAATCGCTTATTGTAAAATCTTTATCGTTTTTTTCTTTGATGTAACTCACGACATGTTGACCAAGGGTTACGAAAACATCTCTAGAAATACCTAGATCACCTTGACTAGTATAATGTTGTAAATAAACATAACTTGGCATTTTTTCTTCTCTCTTTAATTATTTTAGATGTTTTTCAATAAACTTCGCAACATCTTCTTTTGTAAACTTAAAATATTTAAATAAATCATTTGCATTACCCGAGGCACCGAATTGATCTATTCCATAATTATATTTAGCATATTTCCCCCAACCAAATGTCGAAGCCATTTCTAGTGAGAAGCATTTTGAATAATCTTTTCCAAGAATTTCTTGCTTATATGCATCACTTTGTTTGTCAAAGAGATACATTGAAGGCATTGAAATAACTCTTACATCTATTTCTTTTTCTTTTAAAAGATCCTTGGTAGCTAATGCTAAACTTACTTCGCTACCAGTTGCAATTAAAACGACATCAGGATTTTTCTTTTTAGATTCGCTAATTACATAAGCACCTTTTTTAACGCCTGCATAATTTGAGCTGTCTTTTAAAAGTGGTAAACCTTGACGTGAAATAATAAGACAAGTTGGAGTTTTTGTTGATTCAAGAGCAAGTCTCCATGCTGCATAGGTTTCTTTTGCATCGCAAGGTCTAATGACATTTAAATTTGGAATAGCTCTTAAGCCAGCTAATTGTTCGATTGGTTCATGAGTTGGGCCATCTTCTCCAACAGCGATTGAGTCGTGAGAGAATAAGAATATTTGTGGTAAATTTTGAAGTGCAGCCATTCTAATAGCGTTTTTAGCATAATCACTAAAAATTAAGAAACAACCGATATATGTTCTTAAACCACCATGTAATAAAATTCCATTACTTGCGGCACACATTAAAAATTCTCTAATACCCCAATTAATATTTGTTCCATTACGATTATCTGGTGTGAAATTGATGCCATTTTCTAGTTTAGTCATGACGCTTGCTGCAACGTCTGCACTACCGCCAACTAAATTTGGTAGTAATTTATGATAGTAATTGAGTACTTTTTGAGAAGTAACTCTTGTAGATTCATTTTCTTTTTCATCCATTGGAAGATGTTTAGCATTTAAATATTCTTTAACATCATTGGTAGATAGATCAAAAAGTTTTTTATAGGTATGAGCATCGTTTTTTTGAAGAAGGTCCATAGTTTCTTCAAATTTTTTATAAGCATTTTCACCTCTTGCAATAAATGTATCTTGAAATAATTTATAGACTGGTTTAGGGATAGTAAATGGAGGATATTCAAATCCATAAACAGCTTTGGCATGTTTTCCATCTTCTTCGCCTAAAGGAGAGCCATGAACCTTGCAAGTTCCTTGATTTTGGCTTCCATAACCAATTATTGTATTGAAAATAACAATTGTTGGGTTGCTGTTTATAAAACTTTTAGCTTTTGTAAGGGCTTTTTTAATTTCTTTTACATTGTTGCCATCTTTACAAGTAACAACATTCCAGCCTTCTGCTTCAAATCTTAAGGCGACGTCTTCATTTTGAGATTGGGCCAAAGGTCCATCTAATGTCACATTGTTTTTATCATAAAGAAGAATTAATTTATTAAGTTTTTGAAAACCAGCATATTGAATTGCTTCTTGGCTAATCCCTTCTTCAAGACAACCATCACCACACAAAACGTAGGTGTAATGGTTATAAATTTTTTCGTCATATTGTTTTTGGAGCATGGTTTCAGCCATAGCAAGACCAACACCATGAGCAATCCCTTGTCCTAATGGACCACTAGTTACATCTATTCCAGGAGTAATATGAACTTCTGGATGCCCAGGAGTTTTACTACCAAGAACTCTAAAATGTTGCAAATCATCAGCTGAAATATCATATCCGCAAAGATGTAAAATTGTATAAAGCAAAATTGAAGCATGTCCAGCAGAAAGAACAAATCTATCATGATTAATCCAATCAGGATGTTTTGGATCTGCGACTATAAAATCCTTAAATAATTCATAAAGAATAGGAGCACTACTTAAAGCCATCCCTGGATGGCCAGATTTGTGAAGATTAATGCAATCAATGCAATAACTTCTAATTGTAGCAACAGCTAATTGGTTGATGTTTTTTGGATCATTCAAATTAATTTTTTTCATTGTTATTCCTCCGATTCTTCAACTTTTAAGCCAAGTTCTTTTAATTGTGCATCAGTGACAGGTCTTGGCGCGTTTGTCATTGGGCAAACTGCACTTAAATTTTTAGGGAAAGCGATAACATCACGAATATTATCGGTTCCACTTAAAATCATTGTTAATCGATCAAGACCAAAGGCTAAACCTCCATGTGGAGGAGTTCCAAATTTAAGGGCATTTACGAACCATCCGAACTTTTTCTCGATATCCTCATCAGAAACTCCTAAAACTTCGAAAATGGTTTTTTGTAAGTCTTGATCAAATATTCTCAAAGAACCACCACCAGCTTCATACCCATTTATTACAATATCATAAGCATAAGAATATACTTGTTCTGGATGTGTTTTTAATTTATCTAAATCTTCATCACATGGTCTTGTGAATGGATGGTGTTCTGCAACAATGTGTCCATCTTCACTCATACCAAATAATGGGAATTTAGTAACCCATAATAAATCGTAAGTGTTTGGTTTTATTAAACCTAATTTATAACCAAATTCTTCTCTTAATGCACCTAAGCCAAAATGAACATTTTTACTATTGTTTCCAGCAGCAACAAAGATGACATCACCATCTTTTGCGTTCATTCTAGTTTTTAATTCTTCTAGTACTTCTGGTGCATAGAATTTTGATAAACTACTATAAATTAACTGATTTTCTACTTTAAATACACCAAATGACTTCATGTTAAATTTGTTTGCTAATAAATTGTATTCATCTATTTTCTTTCTTGAAGTGTCTTTTGCAACATTGTCGACCTTAATTGCACAAACAAATTTGGAATCTTTATAAACATTAAAGTCACCTTTTTCGAGTATATCTTTAACATTTTCAAGTAACATTTTAAACCTTGTATCTGGTTTATCACTGCCATATTTTGATACAGCTTCATCATAAGGTATTCTTCTTAAAGGAAGTTTCACATCAAAATTAATTGTTTTTTTAAATATTTTTTGAAGCAATCCTTCAGCTATTGTTAAAATTTGATCTTCATTTAAAAAAGACATTTCTAAATCAATTTGAGTAAAATCTGGTTGTCGATCAGCTCTTAAATCCTCATCTCTAAAACACTTTGCAACTTGATAATATCTTTCAAAACCAGCAACCATTAATAATTGTTTGTAAAGTTGTGGTGATTGAGGTAAAGCATAAAAACAGCCATGATGAATACGAGATGGAACAAGATATTCTTTTGCTCCTTCTGGAGAAGACAAAGTTAAAGTTGGAGTTTCAACTTCTACAAAATCTAATGAATCTAAATATTCATGTACACATTTCACTATTTTTGCTCTTATAAAAAAGCGTTTTTGCATGATTGGACGTCTTAAATCCAAATAACGATATTTAAGTCTAACATCTTCTAAAGCATCGGTATTGTCTGCAATAATAATTGGAGGTTGTGATGCCGTATTTATAACTTTTATTTCTAAAGCTTCAACTTCGATATCGCCAGTTGCAAGACTTTTATTTGGTTGGTCTTTTTTATTAACTACGCCATGAACTGAAATAATATATTCATTTCTAATATCGGGAACTGAAATTTCTTCTGTTTTAACTAAAACTTGTACAATACCCCAACGATCTCTTAAATCTATAAAAAGCAAGCTTCCTAAGTTCCTTTTTTTAGCAACCCATCCAAGAATATCAACAGTTTTACCAACATCTTCTATTCTTAAATCGCCACAATGATGTGTTCTTTTATATTCTTCCATAATAATGCCTTTCTATTCTTCTTCGTGATGATGTTCATCGTTTTCTTCAAATAATTCATCTAATTTTTCTAATAACTTGTCATTTTCAACAGTTATTTGTTCTTTAGTTTTTAAATTCTTTAATTGTACACATTTATTTTTGACTTCATCATCGCCCATAATGATTGCATATGTTGAATCTCTTCTTTCGGCTTTTTTAAACATTTGTCCCATTCCTTTTAAATCCAAACAAACATCAACGCTATAACCATTATTTCTTAAAAATGTTGTAAGTTCCAAAGAATTTTTAACATTTTCTTCGCCAATTGGCATTATGTAAATATCAAGTGGTAAGTCAATGTCTTTTGGAAATAAGTTTTCATCTTCCATCAATAGAACAAGTCTTTCAATACCAAAGGCAAATCCAGTTCCTTCTAAATCGGGTCCGCCACACTCTTTTACAAGTTTTGTATAGTGCCCGCCGCCTGCAAGGGCACCGCAATTTTTGCCTTGAGATGATGTGTAGTGATATTCAAAAACTATTCCAGAATAATAATCTAAGCCCCTAACAAGATTGTGATCAACTTCGAAATCGATGTCATTATCTTTCAAAAAACCTTTGACTATTTCAAAAGATTTTTTGCTTTCTGGAGAGTAATAATCTTCGATTGAAGGAGCGTTTTTATTGATTTCAATATCGTGCTCATTTTTACAATCAAGCATTCTTAAGATATTGATTTTGTATCTTTCTTTGCAATCTTCACACATTTCATTCAAGTGAGATGAATAATACTCTCTTAATGCATTTTGGAAATCTTCTCTAGTTTTGTCATCGCCTAAAGAATTTATTTTAAGTGTGATATTTTTAAATCCAAGAAGTTTTAAAGCGTAATAGCCAAGCATAATAACTTCAATATCTTGATAAATTGAAGTTACACCAACACTTTCAACACCGAATTGATTAAATTGTCTATATCGACCTTGTTGTGGTCTTTCATATCTAAAACATGGTCCTACATAATAAGCTTTTATTGGATAATCTTGCATCGCAAAAACTTTATTATTAACCATTGATCGCATTATTCCAGCAGTTAATTCTGGTCGAAGAGTAATTGAGCGTTCACTTTTATCCTCAAAAGTGTACATTTCTTTTCTTACAATATCACTGCTTTCGCCAGTTGATCTTAAAAATAATTCTGTATACTCCATTATTGGAGTTCGAAATTCTTTAAAATTATATAATTCAGCAACTCTTGTTAAAAGTTGCTCAACATAACTATATTTTGTAGCATCTTTCAAAATAATGTCGTGTGTTCCTTTTACAATATTAAACATAATAAAAACCTCTCGCTTAATTATAAATAATTAAGCGCAAATAATAAAGCAATAACTCGGCATTTTCCTAATGAATTACACGTTTAATATCGTAAACACAATTTATATTTTTAAGTGATTGGCAAATTGAATTTAACATATTTACATCAGAAACACACAATTCACATAAAATTGAGACTGTATTTGTGTCTTGATGCATTTTTGCGTTAAATTCAGTCACTTTAACTTTGTACGATGATAAACAATTCATCAAATCAGCAATTAAATTATTTCGGTCATTACATTCAATTGAAATATCAACTGGATAATTTCCACCAATATTATGTTTCCAATGAACATCGATTAAACGAGATGTTTCGCTTTTAATATTTGGACAATCTTTTCTATGGACGGTAATCCCCATTCCTTTTGTTATATAGCCTACAATTTCGTCTCCCGGAATAGGAGTACAACAATTACCTAAAGTAATCTTTACTCCTTCACCATTTTCGATATATACAGGGAAGTCGTTTTTATTAATATCTTCACGTTTAGTAATATTAACTTCTTTCTTAATTTTTTTCTTATAACCTAAAAAATCAAGAATAGAACTTACAGTAGGATTTTTCTTGCTAATATTAAAGAAAAGTTCATCAATATTTGAACAATGGTAGTTATTTAGTACATTTGTAGTATTAAATATTTCATTAATTTTATCTGGATTTAGATCTCTTTCCCTGAAAGAAGCAACACACATCTCACGACCTTTAGCTATCGCACTAGCTCGTAAATCAACGTTTTGTTTCTGTAAGAATTTCTTAATGTGAGATTTTGCAGTACTTGTTTTAACGAAATCTAACCAATCTTGGTTTGGACCCGGAGATGTTTTACTAGTTTTAATTTCCACAACATCACCAGTTTTTAAAACAGTGCTTAATGGTACAAGAATATTATTTACAGTTGCTCCAACTGCACTATCACCAACTTTTGTATGAATTTTATAAGCCATATCAAGAGGTGTTGAGCCAGCTGGAAGATCAATTACTTTTCCTTTTGGAGTGAAAACAAAGATGTTTGCTTCAAAAATATCTTTTGATAAATTGTCTAGATATTCTTTTGCGTTTGAATCAGTATTTTCATTAGAAATAGAGACAAAATCACGGAACCAGTGCAACTTTTCTTCAATATCATGTTGCTCAACTTTTGGATCATAATGCTCACCTTCTTTATATCTCCAGTGAGCTGCTACACCAGTTTCTGCTATTTCATCCATTTCTTTTGTCCTAATTTGAACTTCGAAAATATTTCCATCTCCAGAAATGATTGTAGTATGTAAAGATTGATACATGTTGCTCTTTGGAACTGCAATATAATCTTTAAACCTTCCAGGTAAAGGACGATATTCTTGGTGGATTAAACCAAGAAGTTCATAGCAATGTAAAGTTGTATCAGTAATAATTCTTAACGCTAAAATATCGTAGATTTCATCAAACTTTTTACCTTTTTCATACATTTTTTTATATATTGAATAAATTGATTTAATTCTTGATTCAATATTAAAAGGAATATTAGCATTAAATGCGATATCGCCAAGTTTTTTCTTAAAGTTATTTAAGGCTTTGCCTCTTTCTCTAACTCTTTTACTAACTAATTTATAAATTTCATTATAAATGTCTGGTTTGAGAACTTTTAAAGATAAATCTTCAAGTTCGCTTTCAACTTTGTAAATTCCTAATCTATGAGCAATTGGTGCAAAAACTTCTAAGGTTTCGTTTGCTAAAGCTTCTTGACGATTAGGAGCAAGAGATTGAATTGTTCGCATGTTATGAAGTCTATCGGCTAATTTAATGATAATAACACGAACATCTTTTGCCATACCAAGGAAAATTTTACGATGATCTTCTGCTTCGAATTCTTCTTGTGTTCTGTGAGATAATTTAAGTCTTTGAATTTTGGTTAAAGCATCAACAATTTTAGCGCAATCATCACCAAACATTGCTTCAACATCTTCAATTGTTGTATCGGTATCTTCGACCACATCGTGTAAAAATGCAGCTTCTATTGTTACAGGACCAGCTTGTAATTGTGCACAAATATATGCAACTTCAATAAGGTGTTGAACATAAGGTTCACCACTTTTTCTAAAGATTCCAGCATGTTTTTGAGATGCAAAGTCGAAAGATTTTTTTATTAATTCTCGATCTTTTTCGTTATGAATATATGGAAAATAGAGTTCTTTAACATCGTCAAAAGTATGCATTGGATATCCGCCATTTGGTAATAATTTAGTTTCTTCCTTTTTAATTTCTTCCATAATTAATATTTTATACCTCTTATAAATTTTTAGAAAACATTAATACTTTAAATTGAACACTATAAAAATTATTAAAATAGTTGAGATTTAATTCACCAATTAAATTAACAAAAGGAAAATTGAATAAAGTTTTATCATAATTAAAATAAACAATTGTTGAATTTATATTTATTGGTGTATAAATGTGTTGTCTATTTTTACTCAATTTTAAGAATGAAGTTTTAATGTTTTTTATGATAAATTTTGGTGCTTTAAAATCTTGACCAAACGGAGAAAGAGCATATAAAAAATCATAATTTTCTTTTGTAAGATCACCTAAATTAATATCGATTTCATCATGTTTTTCATTGGAAAAAGGATGACTTGTGGCAGCTTTTTCAAATCGTTCTTTGAATAAATTGAAATTTTCCTTTTTAAGAGTTAATCCGCCAGCATTTTCATGTCCGCCATGAGTCAAAAGAATGTCTTTCATGTCATTTAAAATAATGTTCACATTAAAACCTTTTTTGCTTCTTAAACTTCCTTTTAATACCTCGGGATTATTGGCTTCTTGAACAATAACGGCCGTTGGTTTATTAAACTCATCCATAAATCTTGTAGCTAACAAACCCGCTAAACCTTCTTTTATATCGCCTTCATAAATAACAATTGAGTTCTTGTTGTTGTCAATTTGACAGTTTTTGACTAAATCTGTTACTAGTTGTTTTCGATTATTATTAACATCGTTAATCCATTTAGATTGTCTTAAAATGAATTTATCATCACCAATATTTGTAAAATATCTTACTATATTAAAAAGCAATGAATTATTAATAAGTCGCCCTATTGCGTTAATTTTTGGAATTATAACCATTGATATATCTTTTTCATTTATGAAAGGTACACTATTGCTTGAATTTAATAAAAATATATTTTGATATTTATTTTTATTTGTCATTTTAAGGCCTAATTTTACAAGTAAACGATTGGTGTCTTGTAAGGGCATTAAATCACTTAAAGTAGAAATTGCAGCCATAGACAAAAGATATTCATCAACGAATCCTAAATATGCAACACTAAAAAAGAAAGCAACTGTGCCGGCTGACATATTGATTTTTGAAAAACCACTATAAGTTGGATGTAAGATAAATTTTGCATTTGGAAGATTTCCTTCAATAGTATGATGATCAAAAATTACTATCTCAATTCCAAGAGAATTTGCATAATTAATCTCTGTAATTAAATTAATCCCATTATCCACTAAAATAATGAGTTTATAACCTAATTCTCTGAATTTATCGATATTATTTTTAGTTAAACCATATCCATCAGTTTCCCTAAAAGGAATGTAAAATCCAGGTGTAAAATCTTTTGTTTTTAGAGTTAAATAAAGAATTGAAGTTGACATTACTCCATCGCAATCATAATCTCCATATATCAAAATTTTTGTTTTTTGATTTACTTTTTCATGAATAAAATTAGCACATTCTTCAATTTGCTTGTAGTTTTTAAAAGAAGGCAAATCATCGATAGTTACATCTTTTGATAAGACGTCATATTGTTCTTTTGTGAGGTTAAAATACTCTAATATTTTTGTTTTAAAATCTTTCATATTTTTAAAAAAGCCACACGAAGTGGCTATTATTAATCATTTATTCCGATGAAAATTGCTTCTTGTGGACCATCGCCATCATCTTTTTTATGTCGTTTGGCATTAACTTTATCTCTATGTTTTGCATATTTTGAAGATATACGTTTCGCAAAAACACTAAAGAAACTACTTATTTTATAAATTAATGGTACTGATAATTGTTTTGCAAATAACAAGAATAGGAACAAGCCTAAAATTATAAATAAAATGAAGTAAGTTGAGAAAGTCTTAGCAAATAAGAAACTAATAACAATAAATGAAGATAACATCGACATAATTATTATATTTGAATAAGCTAAATTAAGTGAATATTTGCTGTCTTCTTTCAAAGCAACTAAATCATCTTTGCCTAAATGATCTTCTTTTTTGACCTCTTTTTCGACATTGAAGAAGTTTTCTAATATCGCAAACCCTAAGATTGCAAGGACGATTACGCCTAAAGTAACTTCGCTATTAAAGTTAATTCTTGATAAACTGAAGATACCAACAACAATAGTTAAACTTGAACCAACAAATAATATGCATGTTAAACCTCTTGAAACTCCAAATCTAAACATCATATAAACGCCAACTACTGCTGTCCCAATTAATCCAAAAATTAAACAATAATAGTTATTTGAATCAGAATTTACGTTTTTAACAGATTTTAATTCAACATCTTTAAAGTATGAAACGTTGTTATAATCAACAATTAAATATTGTAAAGCATCTTCAATTGATGTGTTATCAAGTTTATGAGAATCATCGATATATGCGCTTACTTTTGTTTCGTCTGTGTAGATATTTTTAAGTTCGATAATATAGTAAGTTTTCTTTAAAACTTCCTTGTTAACGGCATAATTTTCTTTATAAGAATATGTGTAATTTAAAATGTTGGAATAAGCAACTTTTTTATCGGTTCTTGTATTGGTCTTTTGATCAAAAGTATAAAGGTTATTCAAAACTTTCTTTTCAAGATCCGCTTCATTTTTGATTGCACTATTTTCATTATAATCAAATTCAAGATATACCCTTGAAGCGATTACAGCTTCATTTTTGGTGTTATAAATATTTCCATTGACAAGTTGGAAAGTTGTAATACCGATGGCACTTATAAAAAGTAAAGCGGCACCAAAAATTCCAAAAAATTTAGTTTTATTTTTAACTGGTTTTTTTCTAAATTGTTCGAAATAGACTGGTTTTTCATCTTTTGATAAATCAGGAATTTTCTTTTCTTCAATCATTAATAAATTTAAGTGTTCTTCAATTAAAGTGGAATTTGTTAAGAAATAATACATTACTCTTAAGAAAATTCCATTAATGATTAAGTTAAATAAACCACCTAAAATCAAAGTTGCACCAATTGAAAGCATGATGCTATTTGGAATTAAGTAGGCAACCAATCCTAAAAGCAAGAGAATTACTGATAAATCAATTTGAACAAATGATGTATTTTTGCTTGCATCTTGATTAGCTTTCTTTAAATTTTTGCCTTTATAGAGGTTATCTTTAACAGATCTAAAGTATGAACAACCGCTAAAAATCGAAACAATTGCAATTGAAATTAGCGCGATGACAGTTCCAATGTTGAATTCAGCACCAAAAGAATTAAATACCGCAAGTGTTAATAAAATTATTGCAGGAGTAATTGCAATTGATGATAATCCTCCTAATCCAAAATTTAAGATTAAGAATAAACTTGTAATAACAAGAGCAATAATCGTTGAAATTAATAAACTTGACATAATAATTGAACGATATTGTCCATATTGGTCGCCATGGTATATCAAATTTTCAATAAATGCGCCAATACTATTATTTGTATTGTTGATATAGTCTTTATTAATCAATGTAACTTTATAATCAATTGGATCAGAATTAAATCTCTTAACAACGATGCTAGCAAGTCTATTTGCTAATGTTATATCGTTTTTAGCATCATTTAAAAATCCAGTATATTTAATTTTTGTAAAAGTATTGCTTGGTTTTGAACTATCATAGTCAAAATAGAATTCAGAAGCTTTTGTAGCATCAATTCTATCAATATATGCGTTTAACTCATCAGTATTTGCTTCACTATTATTTTCTATAATTGTTTTCATTGAATAATTTTCTGATTTCCAATTATTTACAATATAGAGATAATTTTCGTTATTAGTTTTTTCACCTTCAGGAGTATCGCCTTCGGCAAAAGTTTGAATTTCACTAGCTTTTCTTTTTACTGAACTAGAAGTTTGCTCATCTTTTTTACTTCCGTTGATATTTTCGTATAATTTTGTCTTAAAACCTTCTGGATCAGCTAAAGGTAAAACAACGCTTGGAGTGCTGTTTGTATAATCAACATATGCCTCATTAAGTAAAAATTCATTGTGTTCAAGAATGATTTTTCCACTATAATCCATAGCTTGAATGTTAGCATCAAATGATAAGAATTTAGAAACATAGGTATTAATTTCACTCTTATCTTTAAATGACAAACGAATTGTATCTTTACCTTCGTTTTCTAAACGATAAGTTGAAATATTAGCTGAATCTAAACGATTTTTAAATACATTGGTAATATCTTTAATAGCGCTGCCATCTTCGATATCACCTTCATTTTTAGTACTATTTTCTTTTAAAGATATTTTATAAACAAAATTTTGTCCGGAATCATAATCTGCACTAGCATTAATGGATAAAACAGTTGGAACGAATCCAACAAATGTACTAAATAAAATACTTACACAAAGTAATATATATGCTATAAATCTTTTCACAAAACGCCTCCATCTCGTATTTATAAATAAATTTATAAATAGGCAAAAGTTATACGTCATTTAATATACATTAAATTGGTCAAAAAAACAATTGAATATTTGCCATGTTTAAGTGCTGATTTTTTTATAAATTTCTATGCCTTTTTTGGTTATTTGACGACCTTTTTTTGTTCGTTCAATAAGATTTTGATTAACCAAAAAAGGCTCGTTAATATCACGCAAATTAATAACATTTTCATTTAAGACACTTGCAATTGCTTCAAGAGAAACGGGTTTGCAACTAAAATTAATATAAAGACACTTTAAAATGCTGATATCTTCATTGGTTAGACCATATTCATAAACGTTTAAAAACTTAAAAGCTTCAAAAATATTTTCTGCATCATATTTTTTTATATTGTGAAAAATTGAATAATCAAGCAGCCTTTTTAAGATATTATTCGCTACACGTGGCGTTTTTCTGCTTCTTGTAGCTATTTCTTTTGCAGTTGAACTTAAAAGGTGAAGCCTTATTTTTTTCGCATTAAATAAGATGATTTCTTTTAGTTCTTTTTCATCATAATATTCAAATTTCATTGTAATCCCAAAACGATCTCTTAATGGAGTTGATATATTGCCAGCTAAGGTTGTCGCTCCAATAAGAGTAAATGGAGAAATATCTATCGATATAGCCTTACTATTTTCCTCACTCTTATAAGTTATATTTATTTTAAAATCCTCCATCGCATTATAAAGAATTTCTTCCACTTCTTTATCAAGATTGTGAATTTCATCAATAAACAAAATTGAGCCCGGATCTAATGTTCCTAAAATTGAAACAATTTCTGGAATATCTTTTATTGCTGAGGCGCTAATTGTTATTATTCTAGCGTTCATTTCATTTGCAACTACATACGATAAACTTGTTTTACCAAGTCCTGGTGGACCATAAAAAAGCATGTGATCAAGCACGGTTTTTCGTTTTTTTGCACTAAAAATAAACACCTTCATTTTATCTACAATGGATTTTTGACCAAAGAAATTTTCTAAAGACGTTGGTCTTAAGTAATTATCACTATTTTGCATTATTAATTTCCTTTATTATCAATTTTGTTGCTTCATTATCGCTTAAATTAGAAGGTATTTTTTTAAGTGCCTCACTAATATCGACTGATTTATAACCAACTCTTTTTAATGCTTTAAATACGTTTTCATATTCAAAGGTTTGTCCATCATCAATGTCATTTAATTTATTTGATAAATCTAAAACTAGTCTTTCTGCACGTATTCCTACACCAGGTAAAACTACTAAATCTTTACTATTTTTCGACTTAATGAGGTATATTAGTTGTTCTGCAGAAAAATTGTCTAATAAAACTAAAGCCGTTTTAACACCGACTCCACTAACGGAAATGATTTTATTAAATAGTTTTAATTCTTTATGGTTAGGAAAACCAAAAATGACAATTTCTTTATCTTTTAAAATTTCATTAACAAAAAAAGTGTATTCATTATTTATTTGATATTTTTTGGTATTGGATGTAAATATTCTAAAACCAATATTATTAACGTCTAATCCAATAAAATCTTTATCAACATATACGATTTTGCCTCGTAAAAAATCTAACATTTATTAATGTTTTGGCATGAATTTATTCGTAATAATCAAAACTAAAATCTTTTAGTTTTACCGTATCTCCATCTTTTGCACCTAATCTATGAAGTTCTTTATCGACACCAATTTTATTGAGGTATGTAATAAGTCTCATCATACCTTCGTCAGTTGAAATATTTATAATATCAAAAGTTCTTTCGACTCTTTCACCATCAATAACATAAGTGTGGTCGTTGATTTTCTTAATCTCAAAGATTGGTTTATCGCTTGTTGCATCATAAACTTTTTCTTTATTTTCTTCCTCATATACTGGGAAGGATTTAGCTGTTTGCAACAAATCATAGCAAGCATAAAGAACTTTATCTAGGTTTTCATCTGTTACACAAGAAATAGGAATAACTTTCTTTTTTATTTGATTTTCAAATTTAACTAAACGCTCTTTTGCACCATCTTCATCCATTTTGCTTGCAACAATGACTTGTGGTCGATCGATAAGATGCATTCCATAATCTTTTAATTCATTATTTATATCGCAATAAGCTTCATAAGGATCGCGAATTCCACTCATATCTACCATGTGAATTAAAACTTTGCATCTTTCAATATGTCTCAAAAATAAAAGTCCTAAACCTTTTCCAAGGTGAGCACCTTTAATTAATCCTGGCATATCAGCAAGTACAAAAGAATGTCCGTCTTTTGTTTGTGAAACGCCTAAATTTGGGACAAGGGTTGTAAAATCATAATCACCAACTTCAGCTTTACAATTTGTAACACAACTTATAAAAGTCGATTTTCCGACACTTGGAAAACCAACAATCCCAACATCTGCTAATAATTTGAGCTCTAAAATGAGTCTTTTTCTTTCGCATGGGAAGCCATTTTCAGCAATTTTTGGTGCTTTATTTCTTGAATTTTTAAAGGCTTCATTGCCTCTTCCACCACGTCCGCCTTTACAAATAAGATAAGTTTTACCAATCTCATCCATATCGACAACAAATTCATGGGTTTCTTCTAAAAATACAACCGTTCCTAAAGGTATATCGATATAAATATCTTCAGCTTTTCTTCCATACATGCTCTTTATATCACCTTTTTCGCCATCATTTGCGATGAAAGTTTTTGAGTGTCTAAAATTAACAAGGGTGGTTACAGTCTGAGAGCATCTTAAATAAACGCTGCCTCCACGTCCACCATTTCCTCCGCAAGGACCGCCAAGAGGACGATTTTTTTCATGTATAAAAGCGATGGCACCATCTCCACCTTTTCCGCTTCTAACTTCAATAATTGCTCGATCTACAAATAAATTCATAATTAATAATTTTTCTTTAAAAAAATCACCTTTGCAGGTGATTTTTATTTACTTTCTTAGTTCGTAAACGCTAACTCGTTTTTTATTTTTTCCAACTCTTTCGAATTTAACATATCCAGCTTTGGTAGCAAAAATTGTATCATCGCTACCTTTTTTGGTATTTACTCCTGGATAAACACGAGTTCCACGTTGTCTATAAATAATAGCACCTGCTTTGCAAACTTGACCATCACCAAGCTTAGAGCCTAATCTACGACCAGCACTATCTCTGCCGTTTTTAGTACTTCCAACACCTTTATGAGATGCAAAGAGTTGAATATTAAGTTCAAATCTAAATTTCATAGTTTCTACCAACCTTTCTTCAATATAATTTAACGTTAATGTTTTTAGAATATTTAGTTTCCAAGGTTTTTAATTGCATGATTATTGTTTTTAAAACAACGTCATCGTGTTCATTACTTGTTATAACTTCTACTTTTACATCGCCAGAATTTAGCGTCATTTGATAATTTTTATCATCATCGATCGCATTTAATCCGCCGATTATAATACTAGAAGCACAAGCACAAACAACATCTAAATTATTTGTTTTACAAAAATCTGCGTGTCCTTGAATACTTAACTTCTTGATAAAACCACCTTCAATATAATATTTAACCTGAATCATTATAAATTGATGGATTCGATAGTTAAACAAGTATATGGTTGTCTATGACCAATAGTTCTGTGGTAATTTGACTTTGCCTTGTACTTGAAAACTTTAATTTTCTTGCTTAAGCCTTGTTTTTCAACTTTTGCAACGACACTTGCACCATCGATAAATGGATTGCCAGTTTTAATTGATTTATCACCAATTAATAAAACTTTATCAAATGTATAGTTGGAACCGACTTCGGCATCGAGTTTTTCAACATAGATTTTTTGTCCAACTTCAACTTTGACTTGTTTTCCGCCAGTTAAAATTATTGCGTACATTTATGCATCCTCCTGTTTAAAAAATACTCGCTATTAAGGCAAGAATTTAATCTTTTTTATAAGACCTTTTCTAGGCGGTTGTAGCTAAATAGAGTTACAACAAAACGATTATACATATATTTCATATATGTGTCAAACAAGAAAACGTTAAAAAGTTCGAAAAAATGGTAAAAATTCACTATTTACTTCCAGGTAAACGACCAACCACCAGGAATTTTAATTGTTGAACTTTTAGATGTGAATAAACGATAAACAACAACTGCCATAACAGAAATTGTCATTATTGCTAAAACTGTAACTAAAGTAATAGCTTCACCAACTTTAATGCTATTCAACTCTTGATCTGTTAGAGATATTCTATTCATGCTTTCCTCCTTTCACTAATTAATAGGGAGGAATTTTAAAAATTTATAAACTTTTTAATTTTTTTTTAATTTCTTCGAGTTGATTTTTATATTTTTCGTATTTTTCTTTTTCGGAATCAACCTTTTGTTTTGGGGCTTTTGCAAGGAAATTTTTATTAGAAAGCATTCCTTCGCTACGCTTTATTTCCATTTCTAAATTAGCTTTCATTTTTTTAAGATTCTCGACTAGTTCATCTTTATTTGTATTATCTATTACAAAAACCGTGACATTAGATAAAACAATACTTGTTGAATTTGCAATATCTTCTTTTGTTAATTCGAGTGAATTTGCAAAAGAGAATCGTTTAATGTATGGCAATAAAGATTCGATATCGACATCGCTTTTAATTTTTAAATCAAGTTTAGCATTTGGAGCTAATTTGTTATTTACTTTATAAACTCTAATTTGTTCAATGATAGTTTTTAAAAGTTCGCCTAATTCATCGTATTCTTTTTTCACAAATTTTTTCTCATATAATGGATAACTTTCAAGCATTATTGAGTCTTTATGTTGTGGTAAATTTTGATAAATTTCTTCTGTTATAAAAGGTGAAAATGGATAAATCATCATAATAATTGCTTTTAAAACTTTTAAAAGAGTGAAATAAACACCATTTTTATACGAATTTTCTTCTTTTAAACTGACTTTTGTCATTTCTAAATAAAATGAGCAGAAATCTTCATAAACGAAATTATAAAGAATGCTGGAAGCAACTCCATATTCGTATTTATCCATAGATTTTGTAACTTTATTAATTGTTTCTTCAAGTCTAGAAATTATGTATTTATCAAGAGTTCCTAATTCTTTAAAATCAATATTTGAATCATCAAAATCTTCAGGGATATTCAATAAAATATAACGTGCACTATTCCAAATCTTATTTAAATAATTTTGACAAGAATTAACTTTTTCTTCGCTAAACCTCATATCTTGTCCAGGAGCGGCTGTAGTCGCCAAAAAGTATCTTAAACTATCTACACCATATTTATCAATAATGTCGAATGGATCAATACCATTTCCTAACGATTTAGACATTTTTCTTCCTTGTGAATCACGAACTAAGCCATGAATTACTATGTCTTTAAATGGAGTTTTATCGGTAAAATGAAGTCCTTGGAAATACATTCTCGCTGCCCAAAAGAAAATGATATCATAACCAGTTGACATACAATCTAATGGATAATATCTTTCAAAATCATCAGTTTTTTCTGGCCAACCAAGTGTTGCAAATGGCCAAAGTGCGCTTGAAAACCAAGTATCAAGCACATCTTCATCTTGATACCAATTTTCGCTATCTAAAGGTGCTTTATCGCTAATTAGTATTTTTCCAGTATCTTTTTGGTAATAAACTGGTATTCTATGTCCCCACCAAAGCTGTCTAGAAATACACCAATCATCACAGTTTGACATCCATCTGGTTAAGACTTTTTCAAACCTTTTTGGATAGAACGATACTTTGTCTTTACTTTTTTGTTGTTTTAATACAGCTTCCGCTAATGGTTTCATTTTTACAAACCATTGCTTCGAAAGAATTGGTTCAACTACTACATCACTTCTTTCAGAGTGGCCAACTTGGTGATTAATTTCTTCAATTTTAACCAAATCATCATTTGCTTTAATTCTATTTAAAAGCTTTTCTCGACATTCATATCGATCAAGACCAGCATACTCACCTGTATTTTCAGTCATTGTTCCATCGACATTCATAATAATTGGATGTTTTAAGTTGTATTTATTTCCAATTATCCAATCGTTTGGATCGTGAGCTGGAGTGCATTTCATTGCACCAGTTCCAAATTTCACATCAACATAATCATCTGCAATAATTGGAATTTCTTCGCTATTTGCAGGATTAATAACTTTTTGACCTATATATTTTTTGTAACGTTTATCGCTTGGATTTACACAAATACAAGTATCACCAAACATTGTTTCAGGACGTGTAGTCGCAATTATTAAAAATTTAGTTTTATCTTCAACCAATCGATATTTAAAATAATAAAAATATCCTTTATCTTCTTTATATATAACCTCAATATTACTGAGGGCTGTTTTCATTTTTGGATCCCAATTGACTATTTTTTCACCTCGATAAAGTAATCCTTCATCATATAAGGTTTTAAAAACTGCATAAACAGCATGTGAAAAGCCTTTATCAAGAGTAAATCTTTCTCTTGTATAATCAAGCATTAAACCTGTTTTTGCCCATTGGGAGTGAATAATTTGGTTATATTCATCTTTCCATGCATAAGCTTGTTTTAAAAATGCTTCTCTACCAATTTCAAATCTTGAAGTCCCCATTTCTTGGAGTTTTTTATCTACTTTTGCTTGAGTTGCAATACCTGCATGGTCGCAACCTGGTAAATAAAGTACATCAAAACCTTTTGCTTTTTTATATCTACAAGTTATATCTTGAATTGTGGTATCGAGAGTATGACCAATATGAAGTTTTCCTGTGACATTTGGAGGTGGTATAACCATTGAAAATTTAGTTTTCGATTTGTCGCCAGCTGTAAAATAACCCTTATTTTTCCAATTTTCGTACTTACCTTCTTCGACTTTTTTAAAGTCATAGCGCGTTTCTAATGCCATAGGTTCCACTCCTTACTTTAATACACTTGTGATCTTATTTTTCAAACCAACGAGACTTTTTTTATCATTAATACTTACAAGTAAAATTGATTTAGTGGCCTCTTCACCCAAAACTTCTTGCACATTTTTATATATTTTAGATTTACCACTTTGGTTTAATTTATCGCATTTAGTCATGCAAACAACATAATTATAATTCGTTGAACAAATAAAATTATAAAAATCTTTATCATCTTCGGTAGGAAGATGTCTACTATCAAGCAAAAAGACTATTAATTTTAAATATTTATTGTCTTTAAAGTAGCCTTCCACCATATCTCCATAAAATTTATAGTCAACATTTTTATTTTTACTATAACCATAGCCAGGACAATCAACAAAATAAAATTTTTTTTCGATTAAATAATAATTTAACAATCTTGTGTGGCCTGGAGATGAGGATGTAAATGCTAACTTTTTTTGATTTACAAGTGCGTTTAATAGGCTAGATTTTCCAACATTGCTTTTTCCGACAAAAATCACCTCGCTCAATCTTTCTTGAGGAAGTGATTCTTTGCCATCACAAGATTTAATAAATTTAGCGTTATTAAAATAATATTCACCCATAATAATCTAATTCTGTTCAAAAACGATTTTGTAGGCGTCATCAACGCAACTCATAAATTCAATTTTTAAATTCTTTTTAACTTCTTTTGGAAGTTCATCAACATTGTTTTTGTTCTTGATAGGAACAATAATTTTCTTGATACCACTTCGTAAAGCAGCAAGAGATTTTTCTCTTAAACCGCCGATAGGAAGGGCATTTCCCCTTAAAGTTACTTCGCCAGTCATGGCAATATCTCCACTTACAGGTTTTTTTGTTAAGCAAGAAATAATTGCAATTGCTAAAGCAACTCCAGCTGATGGTCCATCTTTTGGAACAGCTCCTTCTGGAACGTGAATATGAATATCATTTTCTTCAAAAACCGAAGAATCAATGCCGTATTTTTCGGCATTACTTCTTACATAGTCAAGAGCAATTGAAGCTGATTCTTTCATGACATCACCAAGTTTTCCAGTAAGAACAAGATTGCCTTTTCCTTTAAATTCAGTGACTTCAATTGCTAAAATGTCGCCACCATATTCAGTGTATGCAAGACCAGTTACAACACCAACTTGGCTACCTTTTTCTTTTCTAATACTATCGAAAATTTCCATTCCTAAATAAACTTTCACATCGTGAGGTTTAATTTCAATGGATGTGAATTTTTTGTTTATAATATCAACACAAACTTTTCTACATATAGAATTGATAAGCCTTTCGAGTTGACGAACTCCTGATTCTCTTGTATATCTTTCGATTAAAAAATCGATCGATGAATCGGTAAATGAAATTTGCTTTTCGTTGAGTCCATTATTTTGAATAGCTTTTAAAATTAAGTGTTCTTTTGCGATATTTAATTTTTCAAAAGCTGTATAACTATTAAGTTCGATTAATTCTAAACGATCAAGTAAAGGAGCTGGAATGTTTTCAAGATAGTTTGCAGTACAAATAAATAAGACATTTGATAAATCAAAAGCTTCTTCAACGAAATTATCTTGGAATTCTTTATTTTGCTCTGGATCTAAAACTTCAAGAAGAGCACTGGCTGGATTTCCATGATAAGATTTATCAAGTTTATCTATTTCATCGAGTAAAAATACTGGATTATTTGTTTTGGCTCTTTTAAGGCCTTGAATAATTCTTCCAGGCGCACTACCAACATAGGTTCTCTTAAATCCTCTAATTTCAGCTTCATCACTAATTCCACCAAGGCTAGCTTTGACAAATTTTCTATCTAAAGCTCTAGCAATTGATTTTGCTAAACTGGTTTTTCCTGTTCCTGGCGGGCCATAAAAACATAAGATTGGAGCTTTTAAATTTCCAGTCATTTGTTTTACGGCTAAATATTCAATGACTCTCTTTTTTGGTTTTTCTAAACCATAATGGTCTTCATTTAAAATTTTTGAAACATCTTGTAAATTTTCATTATCTTTAGTTGATATAGACCAAGGCAAATTTAAAAGTAAGTCAACATAGGTTCTAATAAGACTGCTTTCAAGAGCTCCTTGTGGAAGCATCTCGTACTTTCTCATCTCATCTTTGACTTTCGCTTTGATGTGTTCTGGATAGTTACCTTTTTCTACTTTTTCAATGATTCTATCTGGATCGCTTTCATCATCGCCTTCACCCAATTCTTTTTTAATTGCTTTAAGTTTTTCTCTTAAAAAATAATCTTTTTGATTTTTTTCAGCACTTGACCTTACATCGTCTTGTAATTTTTCTTCAATTTCACAATCTTGAATAATTAAATCACAAATCTTAATTAATTTTTTAAGACGAATATTTGTATTTTTGGCCGCTAAAAGTTCTTGTTTATCACTAAATTGAGTTGTCAAATTCTTACTTAAAAAGTAAGACATATCTTTGGCGTTAGTGCCCATATCTAATCTTGCAAATATCGTTTTTACGGTTTCTTTTAAAACCATATCCGAAGCATGTTGCATTGCTTCTAATTTTTGGAAAAGAGTTTTTACAAGTACTTCTTCTTCTTTTGCATCCCCTGGTTCATCTAAAAAAAGCACTGCTTTTGCAAAGATTGTTGAGTATTCTAATGTTAATTCCTGAATAGAAACACGATCAATGGCCGTTAAAATAATTTTTAAGCCTTTGTTATTTCTGGCAAATTTATCTATACGACAAAGAGTACCAACATGGTACACTTTGTCAAAATTATAATAGTCATCATCTTTCAAATTAATTTGCGAAACAAGCAAAATATATGAATCGTAAGTAGTACGTGAAGCAGAAACAGCATTAATTGAATATTCTCTTTCAATTTTTATTGTAACTTCTTCACCAGGAAATAAAACCAAACCTCTTGAAATAAGAATTGGGATGTTAAAAGGAGTATTTACGTCAAAATTCATTAATAAAATTACCTCCTTAAATGCAGATATTACTCTGCTTTTTCAGTTTTTTCTTCTTTAGCTGGTTTTTTTGTAGTTTCTTTTTTTGCTTTTGGAGTAGATTTTTTCTCAGTTTCCACTTTTTCTTCTTTGGTATTGTTAGCAATAATAAATCTTTCAACTTTACCTTGAAGCATTTGTTCTCTAATTCTTGCTTCGTTAGCACTTAAAGCCTTCTTAACTTCTTCTAATTTCATGCCATAAGTATTTGCAAGATTTGAATAATAATCTTCAAGTTCGGCTGGTGAAATGATTAATTTTTCAACTTCAGCGATTTTATTTAAGACTAAATATTGAGTTAATCTAGTAGAAGCTTGAGCCTTGAATTGTTCTTCTAATTGAGCATCATCAAATCCAGTAATTTCTTTATATTGTTCAAAAGTTAAACCATTTTGAGTAACTTGATTGATGGTATCTTTTCTAACTTGTTCAGTTTCGCTGGCAACAACTTGTGGAGCAATTGTAACTTTTGCGTTTTTAACGATTGCTTCTAAAATTGTGTTAAATTGTTTATCTTTTGCTTGATTTTCTTTTTGATGTAAAAGATCAGCTTTAACGTGTTTTTTTAAAGTTTTGACATCACTTACGCCATCAATGGTTAAACTTTTTGCAAAGTCATCATTAATTTCTGGATACTTTTTAGTCTTGACTTCGTGAACCATACAGACAAATTTAGCCTTTTTACCAGCTAATTCTTTAACATATTTATCTGGGAAAGTAACGTTAACATCAACTTTACTTTCTGGTTTAGCACCAATTAATTGGTCTTCAAAACCAGGAATGAATGAATTACTTCCTAAAACAAGTGAATAATTATCGGCACTTCCACCATCAAATTCTTTACCATCAACATAACCTTTAAAGTCCATGACAACGGTATCACCTTTTTCGGCTGGTTCGTTTTCTTTTAAGACTAATTCAGCATTTTGTTCTCTTAAATGATCAAGACCAACTTTAACTTCTTCATCACTTACACTAACTTTTTCAAGTGGAATATCAAGGTCTTTATATTGTCCTAATGTAACTTCAGGATAGGTAACAATTGTAAAACAAACTTCTAAATTAGTTTGACTAACTTTGGTTGGTCTAACATCTGGTCTATAAAAGACATTTAATTTATGTTCGCTAACAACATCTGAAAACATTTTAGGGAGAACAATATTCATTGCTTCTTCATAAACTTGTCCGGCGGTTAATCTTTCTTTTGCTAAAGCTAAAGGGGCTTTTCCTTTTCTAAATCCTTTAACTTGAACATTTTCAGCTAATTTTTTAACAGCTTTATCTTGAGCATCAGTCCATTCTTTACCGTCTATTGAAGTTGTTACTTCAAAGACACCATTTCCTTTATCAATTAAATTTGTAGACATTTTCGTTTCTCCTTATGCTTTTTTGCGTACGCGTAAAATTATATATTAGATTAAAATCTAAAACAACAATAAAACATTATAAAAACACCTTAGTTTTGAGTTATGTTTGGCTTTTAATAATTGCTATTATTTTGTTAAATTTTTCAAGGTCCTTTTGATCGTAAGATACATCTTGAAAACAGTTCTCTTCTTTTGGATTAACTCCATAAGTTTCGCAAGCCGCTAAAAAACAAGCATAGATTAATTTATCAAGCGTATTTTTACTTAATTTCTCTGGAATAAAAAAGAGATAAGTTGGTTTTACTAAAAAAGAAAAATAGTCATAAACGCTAGGATTTTTCATATCTCCTTTAAAAGAATTAACTACTTTTTTAAGGTATCCTTCAGCTTCCAATAAAATTCTTCTGTATTTAAAAGGTTCATAATAGTAATACTTGCCATTGTTAAACAAATAAATGCCACCATCATATTTTTGAAGTGCTAAAAATTCTAAAAGTGTAAAATGAAATAAATCTAAGTTATGAGGACGATTCAAATACTCTGCAACGATTTCAACATACCTATTGTCCACTTCTTCTTTAGACATAAGTTGTATGATGGCTGCTTCTTTTTCACTATAATCGTCGGCCCAAAGTCTTTGTTTGAATTTTGCAATACCCTCATTAGTACTTACAATAGTTGTTTGATGAAATTTTTTTACTTTTTTGATGTATTGGTCGATAGATTTTAAATATTCTTCGGTCTCTTGATTGAAGTAAGGCATCGATAAAAAATGTTCTTTTTCAATTTGAATTTGATCTTCCTTCTTGAGTGAAGCTAAAAGAAAAAGTAAAATTTTAGAACCATTAATTAAATCGTAATCTTCAATAATTTCTCGATAAGTGTAGTAAGTTTTAATTGCTGTATCAAGATCTCCAAGTTCTTCGTAACATAAAACTAAACACATCATGTCTTCACCATCTTTGCGATTTAAATGCATTTTAGTTATTTCTTTGAATTTATTATTAAAAAATAGTTTTTTTGTTCTTTCACTCATTATCGTTTCCCCTTAATTTATTATATAAAAAAATTGCGGAATTTTTGGGAATTATTTGCTCAAGTTCGATTAAACTTGCTTTTTTAAGGTCATTTAATGATGGATAATGTTTGCTCAAAAGTTCGATTCTTTTTGTCCCAAGTCCTGGAACATCATCAAAAACGCTTTTAAACATTGATTTACTTCTCTTGCTTCTATGAGTAGAAATTGCAAATCTATGTACTTCATCTTGCATTCTGGTGAGCATAAAAAATAGAGGTTTATCATTGGTTAAAGTAATTTCATTTCCTTCACTATTTATTAAAGAATTTGTTCGATGTTTATCACTTTTTGCAAGTCCTGCGACATTAATATTTAGTTCAAGATTTTTTAAAACAGTATTAGCTACTTCAATTTGCTCTTTTCCACCGTCAATCAAGATTAAATCTGGCATTTTTTGGTTTTCTTCTTTTAGTCTTTTATATCTTCTTGTTAAGACTTCTTTCATGCTTGAAAGATCGTCTTTTTTATTTAACGATTCAATATTAAATTTTCTATAAAGAGAAGGAGTTGGCTCGCCATTTATAAAGCACACCATCGCTCCAATTGCGTTTGTTCCTTGAAGATGAGAGTTATCAAAAAGTTCAATTCTAAAAGGAGTTTTAATATTTAAGAGATTTCCGAGTCTTTCTAATATTTCTAGTTTATTATCATCGAGTCTAGCACTCATAAAATGCACATCTAGTCCTTCTTTTGCATTTGAATGAGCAATTCCAATTAAATCAAATAATTTCCCTTTTGTTGGGTTTAAAATTTTAGCAGTTAAAACTTTTGTTAAAGTTTCTTGAATGGATTCATTTCCAATAATAATTCGCTTTGGTTCGATATTATTTTTGTAGTATTGATAAATTATATTGGTCAAAAATTCCTCAATTTCGCCAATTATTTCATAAATATAATTCTTTTTAGTAATTAAAATTCCTTTTCGAATAATTAAAAAGACAATCGAAACATAACCTTCTCTAATGTTGTAGCCAATAACATCGATGTCACCTTCATTAATTAACTCGACATCTTGTTTATCATTGATGTGATTTAAACTATCTAATATTTTTTTATATTCTTCAGCGTTTTCAAAATCTAAATTGTCGCTATAATGCTTAATTTTTCCTTTAACTTTTTGAATAATATCTTCGTTTTTACCTCTCAAAAATTGTGAAATTTCACTGATTATATCTTTATATTTTTCTTCATCAACTTGATTTATACAAGGAGCTAAACATTGACCCAAATGATAATATAAACAAGGTGATTTAGGAATATTTCGACATTTTCTTAAAGGGAAAAATTTATTTAAAATATCAATCATTTGATAAGCACTGGAAGATTCAGGAAAAGGGCCGAAATATTCGCACTTTTTATCTTTTATATTCCTTGCAATTGAAATATAAGGATCTTTTACTTTATGAATTGCAATGTAAGGATAATGTTTATCATCTTTTAAAAGAATATTGTAGCAAGGAAGATGTTTTTGAATTAAGTTCATTTCCAAAATAAAGGCTTCTTTTTCAGTTCTTGTAATTATTGTTTCAAAATGATCAACATGTGAGACCATTGCGGCGGTTTTACCAGTATGAGGGCGTGTAAAATATTGAGAAACACGATTTTTCAAATTTTTAGCTTTTCCAATATAAATTATGTTTCCATCTTTGTTGTGCATTAAATAACAACCTGGACTAGTAGGTAATAATCTTATTTCATTCAATAATTTTTCGTTCATTTTAAAGTTACGATTGTGGCTCCTGTTCCACCATCTGTTTCATTTCCTAATCTAAATGATTTTACAAATTTAACTGTTTTTAAGTGTTCATGAATAGCATTTCTTAATTGCCCACTACCATATCCATGAATAATTTTTACAGTTTTTAGACTTTTTTGATAACAGTCGCTTAAATAATTATCTAATGCAAAAAGACCCTCATCAATGTGATATCCAACCAAATTTAACGACAGTGACACATTTTTCTTATTTAAAACTATGTCATCAATATTAGAAGGTCGTGGTTTGTAGCTGCTTGGTGTGGCAATTTTTTCACACTTTTTAACATCAGTATTTAAGCTCAAGCCATCATGCGTAATGATTGTTACTTTTTCACCATCCATCCTAACAATTTTACCTTCCATGTCTAAAGCTTTTAAAGAAACATAATCGCCAACTTGTAATTTTTCATCAACCTTCTTTGTCAAACTTAAGGCGTTTATTTGGTCGATGTATTCTTGACTTTTTTGTTTGTTAGAAGTTTTAAATTTTTCTACAATTTCATCAATTTCATCAATTTTTGAATCCATGTATTTATCAAAATCTTCAATCTTTTTTTCTTTTAATTTTTCTTCTTTTACTTTTAGTTCGCTATCTTTCTTTTGAAGATCATTTTGATATCTATCTAATTCTTTTTGTTTTTGCCTCAAAACTTCATTTTTTTCATGAATTGAACGCTCTTTATCTTCAAGTAATTGCAATTTTCTATCCTCATTATCGATATAATTTTGTTCGTATATTTTTTCAGCCCTATTTACAATGGCATCGTTTAAACCATATTTGCGAGCAATTTTAAAACAATAACTTTTACCCGATACATCATAAATAATTCTAAAAGTTGGTTCGATCAACTTTTCGTCAAATATAAAAGAAGCACTTAAAACATTTGGATTTGTTAAACCAAATTGCTTTAAAAGGTTGTAATGTGATGATATCATTGTTAGGCATTTTCTACTAAGTAAAAATTCAACGACAGCCATACTTAAAGCTTCACCTTCTTTAGGATCAGTACCATTCCCTAGTTCATCTATAACTACTAAATCTTTACTAGAAATATACTTTAATAGCACTGAAAGTATTGAAATGTGGGCACTAAAGGTTGAAAGATTATTTTCAATTGATTGACTATCGCCAATATCAATATAAATTTTCCTAAAGAAACCAATTGCACTATTTTCGGCAGCCGAAATTGGTAACCCAAGTTTTGTCATATAAGCTAGAATTGAAACGGTTTTAAGAGCGATTGTTTTACCGCCTGCGTTTGGTCCGCTAATAAGCATGATGGTTTTGTCATTTCCCAAAACAAAATCATTAGCAACTACTTTATTTTGGTCTAGTAATGGGTGTCTTGCTTGATACAATCTAATTTCTTGCTTATCAAGCAAAATAGGTACCACACCATCAATTTCTTTGCAATAATGGGCTTTAGAAGATAAAAAATCAAGGTATCCAATAATTGAGTCATTAGTTATAAGCAAATCTTCTCGTTTTAGTATGAAATTAGTTAATTCCTTTAAAATCCGATTAACTTCTTCTTTTTCTTGTATTTCTAAGACATGTTTTGAGTTTTCAAGATTAACAATTTCAAATGGTTCAATAAATGTTGTTTGCCCGCTAGCACTTATATCAAGAACAAGTCCATCTACACTATTTTTAAATGAAGTATTTATAGGTAAAACAAAGACCCCATCACGCAATACGTAATTATCACCAGATAATTGATCTCGATATTTAACTAACATTTTATTTATTGTAGTTTTGAGATTTCGATCACATTGATATAAATCTTTTCTTATTTGATTTAATTTTGGTGAAGCAGAATCGCTTACAATATTATCAATTGTAATAACTTCATTAATTTTGTTATAGAGTTGATCATCAAATTTTAGTGAGGTTAATTCACTATAAAGTAATGAATCTTTATTACCAATTTTATTATAGAAATTAATAATATCTTTGGTAGAAACAAGGAATTCTTTAACCTCGTTTAGTTTAACTTCATTAAAAATATCGCCTTTCTTGGCTCTTTTTATCTCATTTTCAATATCGATATGATTATTTATAGGGAGTTCATTAAATTGAGTTATTATCGTAATCATTTCTTTGAGCTTTAATAGTTCAATTTTACATAACTCTTTTGTTTCAAAAACATCTAAACTATCAAGAATAAAAAGACCTCTTGGAGTTTTAATATATCTTCTTATAGAGTCTATAATTTTATCTATTTCTAATATTTGTCTAACTGAATTCATATTCAAATATTAGCATAAAATGGGCAATAATGATATAATTTGTACATGCTTACAATAAAAGTAGATAAAGACAATCTTGAAAAAATCGAAGCCGATTATAAAGACAAGATTATTCAACGAAACATCGGATATATTTTATTTGTCATTAAAACCCAAAAAAACATTATCACAGCTTTCACAAATAAAAAAGGTGTTAATTTTAAAGTTACTATTCAAGGTGATGATGCACAAAAAATCGGTGAAAAATATGTAGTTGAACCTATTATAATTCCTAAAAAAGATAAATACAAAAAAGAATCGCCATTTTATATTGATGTTGACCATCAAATAGGAAGTGACGAGGTTGGAACTGGGGATTTTTTAGGCCCAATCGTTGTTTGTGCTGCTTATTGCGACCAAGAAACCCTCAAATTAATTAACGAATACAACATAAAAGATAGTAAAAAATTCACCGATTTAAAGATTTTGGAAGTTATTCCACTTCTTCTTAAAAAAGTTTTTTTTGAATATAAAGTTTTATCTAATGAAAGATATAATGCCGCTGTTAAATCTGGTTTTAATATGGTTAAAATTAAATGTATTTTACATAATCATGTTTTAACTAGATTACACGCAAGATTTCCTTATGTTAAAAACTTATATATTGATCAATTTGTTCCAAAAGAAAACTATTTTAATTATTTAAAAGGGATAAAACACATCGAAGAAGGGTTAGTTTTTAAAGAAAAAGGCGAAACATATTTCCCAAGTGTCGCACTTGCAAGTTGTATTGCGCGATATTACTTTTTAGAAGAAATGAGGTTTAAATCGAAAAAAATCGGTATGAAAATACCTTTTGGAGCCGGAGAACAAGTAAATGAATTTTCCAAAAAATTCATTGAAAAATATGGTTTTGAAGAATTTTCAAAATTATGTAAGCAAAACTTCAAAAATTATGAAGAAATTAAAAATATAGATTTATTTGATTCTAGATAATACATCCTCAAAATACTTAGGAAGAGGTGATTCAAAAGTCATCTCTTTTTTAGTGGTTGGATGAATAAAAGTAAGCCTATGAGCGTGTAAAAGTTGACCATCGTTATAGATTAAACAATTGTTTTTTCCATATAATTTGTCGCCAATTACTGGATGTTTTATATATTCCATGTGAACTCTTATTTGATGAGTTCTTCCGGTTTCGAGTTTACAATCAACCAAAGTATATTTTTCATATCTTTTCAATACTGTAAAGTGAGTAATTGCATTTCTTCCATTAGCATTATCAACACACATTTTCATTCGGTTATTCTTATCTCTGGCAATTGGTGCAATAATTTTCACATTATCTTCTTCAATTCTACCTAAAACAAGGGCGTAATATTCTCTATGCATTGTGTGGTCTTCAAGTTGTTTTGCAATAAAAGCGTGGGCAAAATTGTTTTTGCAAATTAAAAGTAATCCACTGGTGTCTTTATCAATTCTATGGACTATTCCTATTCTTTCTAATCCATTTAAGGTAGAAAGTTTTTTATTAGCGTAAATTAAAGCGTTAACTAATGTATCATCGTGATGTCCATCTCCTGGATGCACTACTAGTCCTTTTGGTTTATCAATAACAATTATATCATCATCTTCATAAATAATATTTAGTTTAAAATCATATGGTTTTAGATTTTTTGGATCATATTCTTCAACAGCAAAATCGACGTTAATAACGTCGTTTTCTTCTATTTTATAGGATGGAGAAATAATTTTATTATTTAATGAAACTTTCCCTTTTTTAATTAAATTAGAAAAATAAACTCGAGAATATTTAGATTCCACTAACGATAAATATTTATCAATTCTTAATCCTTTATAATCATTACTTACGATATAAGATTTAACCATTATTTTTTACTTTCTTCTTGTTCTTCTTTTTTATCTTTGTCTTTATCTTTAAACATCAAAATTATCTCATAAATTAATAAAAGAAAAATTCCAACACAAAGGCAACTATCGGCAAAATTAAAGATGCCAAATCTTGGAATTAATGGGGTAATATCGATAAAATCTACTACACCATTTTTATAAATTGTATCTAATGGGATGAAAGAAAAAGTTCTATCTATTAAGTTTCCAAGATCTCCTGCAAGAACAGTCATTAAAATAGCTTTTGAAAACTTATTTAATTTTTTGAAATTTTTAATGTAATAATAAATTATAAAGGCTGCAGCACCATAACTTATAAAACACAATAAAATCCTAGTAACTAAATTATCGCCTCCTGCTCCCCATGCGGCACCAGTATTAAAAGTGAGAGTAAGTTGAAATAACCACTCAAATCCTTTAATTTTCACTGATGATCCAATAGGTAAATTGTAATAGGCTAAAAATTTAGTTAAAACATCAATGATAAAGAGTAAAACTCCGAGCCAAATAAAGGAACTAAAAATCCATTTAAAGAAATTTTTAGGTGTCTTTTCAAAATTTTCAGTATTTACTTTTTCAGGGCTTGCTGACATCTTGGACATAAATGAACTCCTTCAACTTCGCTAATTTCGTTTGTTGAAAAATAATTCCAACATCTATCACATTTTACACCATCATGATGTAAGACCAAAACATCACCAATTTGCCCTTTATAGCAATCTTTTAGGTCTTTAACAAATCTAATATCACTAACAATAAACATTTCTTTTAAAAGATTAATATTGAAATTTTGAAAATATTTGACAAAAGCATCATTAGTAAGCGCAATTTCTACTGTTGCTTCTTGAGAAGAGTGAATGATATTTAAATTTCTTTTTTCTTCAATAGCTTTTAAAACATCACTTCTTAAAGTTAAAACATTTTTTTGGAATTGCTCAATTAAGGATGTATCAATATCTAAATGTTTGCTTGGATAATCATATAATTGAACATTTTCTTTAGTTTTTAGCGAGAAATTGTTGTTAACTTCATCCATAGTAAATGGAAGAATTGGATTTAATAAACGCATTAAAGTAGAGATAGTTTCGGCAAAAACTGTTTGAATTTGCTTTCTTCTTAAATCATCTTTTGAATCACAATATAAAGAATCTTTTGTGATATCTAAATAAAATGAAGATAAATCATCACTAATAAATTTAAATAAAACATTCATTGCACCATTAAAGGAGAATTTTTCGAAATTATCGATAAAATTATTAGTAACTTCGTGTAATCTTTGAACAATATATTTATCAACTAAAGAAAGATTTTCGTAAGGAACTATATCATTTTCTTTAAATTGAGGATTATCTTGTCCGTTAGTGAGATTTGAAAGCATAAATTTGAAAGTATTTCTAATTTTTCGATAACCTTCAACATTTTGTTTTACTAAATTTTCACTAATTCTTACATCTTGTTGATAATCAGTAGTAGCAACCCATAATCTTAAAATATCAGAACCAAAGACATTTGCGATTTTAATTGGATCAATTCCATTACCAGCCGATTTTGACATTTTCTCCCAGTGTTCATCTAAAACATAGCCATGGGAGACAACATTTTTATATGGAGCAACTCCATTACAAGCAACAGAAATAATAAGTGATGAATTAAACCATCCTCTATATTGGTCGCTTCCTTCAAGATATAAATCACAAGGATATTTAAGCCCTCTTTCAACTAATACTCCATCAAAACTCGAGCCACTATCAAACCAAACATCCATTATGTCTTTTTCTTTTTTAAAGACGCCGTTTTGTGAATGTGAGTTTTTGTATCCTTTTGGAAGTAATTCCTGTTCAGTCTTTGTATACCAAGCATTACTGCCTTCTTTTCTGATGATTTCTTCTATATGATCAAAAACTTCCTTTTCAATGATTGGTGTTCCATCTTCACAATATATAATAGGAAGAGGTACACCCCAAGCTCTTTGACGACTTATACACCAATCATTTCTATCCTTGATCATGTTTTTCATTCTTTGGCAACCCCATTCAGGTGTCCATTTAACGCTATCAATCGCTTTTAAAAGATTTTCTCTAATTGGATCAATTGAACAAAACCATTGTGGAGTTGCTCTAAAAATAACCGGTTTATGAGTACGCCAATCGTGTGGATAACTATGGACGATATCGTTTTCTTTTAATAAAGAACCATTTTCTTTTAAGATATCCATAACTACTTTATTTGCGTCTTCATAAAATAATCCAGCAAGTCTTGGACCGCAATCTTCAGTCATTTTTCCATGTGAATCAACTGGACAATATGGTTTAATTCCATATTTTAAACATGCTAGATAGTCATCTTCACCATGTCCAGGAGCGATATGAACAAGACCAGTTCCATCAGAATCAGTGACATAGTCAGCATTAATTAAAACGCTATCTCTATCATAGAATGGATGTTTACAAACAACTCCTTCAAGCTCTTTTCCGCTAAATTCTTTGAGCAATTTGCATGTTTTAAAGCCAATATTTTCACAAATCTTGTCTTTTAAAGAGATCAGGAAAATAAATTTTCCTTGATTAGTTTCAAAAAGTCCATAGTTGAAATTTGGATGGGCACAAATTGCAAGGTTTGCAGGTAATGTCCAAGGTGTTGTTGTCCAAATAATAAATTTTGCATCATTTGGAACAAGGCCTTTTCCATCTTTTACATTAAAAGCCACATAGATTGTATAAGCTTTCACATCATGATATTCAATTTCAGCTTCGGCTAAAGCTGATTCACTAGATGGGGACCAATAAACTGGTTTAAGACCTTTATAAATTAAACCTTTAAGAGCCATTGTTGCAAAACAATGGATTTCATCGGCTTCAAATTCTTTATGTAAGGTTAAATAAGGATTATTATAGTCACCTAACACTCCAAGTCTTAAGATACCTTTCTTTTGATTTTCAACTTGTTTAAGAGCATATTCTTTACATTTTTCACGAAATTCAGGAAGTGGGGTTGTTTTTCTATTCACACCACTTTTAGTAACTTGGTTTTCAATTGGTAAACCATGAGTATCCCAACCAAAAACAAATGGAGTTTTATATCCTTGCATATTTTTAAAACGCACGACAAAATCTTTTAAAACTCTATTTAACATATGACCACAATGCATTGCACCATTTGCATATGGAGGGCCATCATGGAGAAGATATTCTCCAAGTTCTCTTCCTTCTTGCATTTTATGAAATATATCGTCATCTTGCCATTTTTTAACTAAAATAGGTTCTTTTTGATTGAGATTTCCTCTCATTTCAAAGTTACTTTTCCCCATTAATAATGTTTCTTTTAGCTCCATAAATTCTCCTTTAAAATAAGAAACGTCCTTAGAGTTAATCTAAGGACGTAAATTACGCGGTACCACCTTAGTTATAGAAGATTATCTCTTCTATCACTTATTTTTTTAAAAAAACTTACTTTGAAGTGATATTTTGCTCTTTGTACTTGATTTTTCACCACATCAATCTTTCTCTTTAGTAGCTATTTAGCAAAACGTGTCTTCAATTTTTATATCTTATTAAAACTTCTAATTTTTATCAATTATTTTCCATTAAGGAAGTTTGGAATAATATCTTCCATTTGATCGTCGCTACTTTGTTCTTTGACTTCTTCAGGTTGTTCTGGAGCAGCAGTTTCACCATCATGAGATACTTCATTACCTTCACTAAATAAAGGAGCATCGGTCGTTGGTTTTTCTTTTTTAAGTAGCATTGTTGGATCAAGTTTTTGAGGTTGACTGAAATCAATTTCAGTATCAAAATCTCCAGCAATAATCGAAACCATAATTTGATTTGTTAATTGGTCGTTAATTGCAATACCAAATTTTAAATCAATTTTGCCACCACTTTGTTCAATGATATTTTGAACGGTTGCTTGACATTCATATAAACTAACTTCTGGTCCACAAGTAATGTGACAAATTGCTTTTCTTGCACCTTTGATTGATTGTTCAATTAATGGGCAATTAAGTGCATTTAAAGCTGCATCTTCACTACGATTTTCGCCTTCACCAGTTCCAAAACCAATTAAAGCAATACCAGAATTCTCTAAGGTTTTTCTAACATCTGCAAAATCAAGATTAATAATTGCAGGAGTTAAAATTAAATCGGTTACAGTTTTAACAGATTGAGCTAAAACTTTATCAGATTCGCTAAATGCTTGACCAACAGGTAAATTTCCTGCATCCATCAATAATTTATCATTGCTTACAACAATTAAAGCATCACAATTAGCTTTTAAATTGTTTAAACCTTCAACGCTTAAAGCTAATTTTTTGGTTCCTTCAAAGGTAAATGGTCTAGTTACGATACCAATTGTTAAAGCTCCAGCGTCTTTTGCGGCTTTTGCGATAATAGGAGCAGCACCTGTACCAGTTCCACCACCCATACCAGCGGCTATAAAGACCATATTACGACCTTCAACGATTTGTTTAATTTCTTCAATTGAAGCTTCGGCAGCTTTCGCACCAATTTCTGGATCGCCACCAGCTCCTAAACCATTAGTGAGATTTTCACCAAGAATCAATCTATTTGGAGCTTTACTAAGAGACAAGGCTTGTTTATCAGTATTTGCAACATAAAATGAAACATTTGCAATATCATCATCAATCATTCTATTGACAGCATTGTTTCCTGCTCCACCAACACCTATTACAGCAATTTTCGCAACAGGTTCGAAATTGTCTAAATCTTCATTCATATTTTTGTCTCCTTATAACTCATCCTTAGTTTCACTATAGGTATCTTCGTCTCTTTTAATTTCAGCAATTTTGCCTTTAATATCATCTTCTAAGCTTCCTTTATAAACTGATGAAAGCAAGATTGCACCAGCACAATTTACTAAACTTGAATCTTGAAGCTCAACATTTGGTAAAATTGGGAAATTACATGTATATGTGGTTATAAATTTATTTAAATAGTTTTTAAAACCTTTAATTTTGAAGTTTTCTCCGATGAAAACTAGATTCAAACTCTTTAAAATTTCACTATATTCTTTAGTGATATCCATCAAAGTATCATTAAATCTTGTTAAGAAGTCTTGGAAATATTTAACAACAATCGCATTTAAGTCATCTTGATAGAAACTGACTTCTTTTCCATCAATAATTGATTTACAAATTGCAGGATTTAAAGCAGATTTTCTATCATCATAGCCATATAGATTAACTAATTCTTCGGCATCAGCTTTAAGTAAATTAAAGTTTTGAGCAACTCTATCAATTAAATTATCAAGACCGAATGAGAAATATTTTGAAGAATAGACTACATTATTTCCAACAAAAGATAAACTTGTTGTTCTTCTTCCGCTATCTACTAAAACATAAGTTTCAATCGAGTATTTATAGTTAGCAAATAATTGTGATGCAGCAATTGGGGCGATTACATTTCTTCTAATTTTAAGCCCTGCATGTACGACTGCATCCATTAAATCTTGCACTAAATTGGTGTTTAACGAATAAATATTTGCATCAACTAATATTTGACTACTCGTTTCTCCAAGTGGAGGTTCTGTAAATTTTTTATTCCCATCAATCAAAAAATAATTTGGAATGATGTCGATAATTGAATTGTTTTGATTTGGAATTTTTTCCTTTTTTAACATTGTTAAATCGTTAGAAATATCTATTTTTTCGATTTTTGATGCTGAAGAAATAACTGTTGTTTGTTTTTGACTGCTATAAACCTCTAAACCATAAGGGGGTAAAACAAGAGCTACTTCGTTAACGTTAATTTTAACGTTATGATCGTGGTCCTCTATGACCATGATATTTTTGATATCATTTGTTAAACTACTACTATCTAAGACTTCGCCATCTTTTAAGGCGACAGAAAGAGGTCTAACGACTTTGCTTGTAATATTTACTTTGTTATTTTGAACATTTCCTAATACAAGAACAATCGATCTACTTCTTATTTCTAATGCTGCAATTTCTTTTTCCATAACTATTATTAATTATATTATCAAAAGTCTATATTTACAATCAAAAAAATATAATTTTTAAAGGTCAAAATAGTAAATATTTAGTTAATAATTAGTAGTTTATAAGTAAATAAAAAGACAGTTAAAGCTGTCTTTTTTGAAGGAAGATATATTTTTATGACCTAAAAATGTAATAAATTGGTTTGATTTTTATATTCGCTCTTAACAGTTTTTGCAACTTCATTGGACTTAACAAGATTTAAGCCAAAACTTATTGGTAAAGCAATTAAAACAGAAGAAACGACTAAAACAGAACAACCTATAATAACTTTTTTGAACATATAATATGCTGCCTTGTGATGATATCTAACTAATTTGTCTTTCATAATAATTTCTCCTTTATTTTATTTTTTCTAAGATTCTTAGTTTTGCACTTTTCGAACGATGATTTTCTTCTAATTCTTCTTTTCCAGCTATAATGACTTTTTTATTTACTTCTTTATAATCTGGAGTTTTTATGTTTTTTGGATCAACATAATCGTTTATACGATTTCCTTCGATTATTGCGTATTTTCTAAATAGATCTTTCACTATTTTGTCTTCCAATGATTGAAATGAAATCACACATATTCTTCCACCAACTTTTAATGATAGAATTACGCTTTCTAGTGCCTCTTTCAAAGCGTTTAATTCATCATTTACTTCAATTCTTAATGCTTGAAAAATTTGCTTTGCAGGATGGCCTATTATTGATAATTCTTTTTTTGGTTTAGAGGCCTTAATAACGTTAACTAATTCTTGAGTTGTTTCTATTTCCTTTTTTTCTCGATATTTAACAATATTTTTAGCTACTTGGTAAGAATATCTATCTTCACCATATTCTTTAAAAACCCGATTTAATTCTTTTAAAGAATATGTATTTACAATATCTTTTGCTGTCAAAGAACGATTTGTATCCATTCTCATATCTAATGGTCCGTCAAATCGATATGAGAATCCTCGATAATCTTCATCAAATTGTGGGGAACTAACACCTAAATCGAATAACGCTCCATCAATTTCTCTAATGTGAAGGTCATCTAATACTTGTTTGATGTTTCTAAAATTGGTCTTAATGATTTTGAAGTTAGAAGCAATTTTTTCTAATTTTTCATTACTAGCTTCAATTGCTTCTTCGTCTTGATCTATACCAATTAATAATCCATTAGGGCCAAGTCTTTTTAGTATTTCACTACTATGTCCTGCCCTTCCAAGAGTTAAATCCAGGTAAATTCCATCTTTTTTAATATTTAATCCATCAATAACTTCTTTTAATAATACTGGCTTATGTTCATCACTTTTCATCTTTTAATAAATCTTCAGCATCTTTTTCGAAATCTTTTTCATGACTATCACGATAATTTTCCCATGACGTCTTATCCCAAATTTCGAAATGATCAAGGAGACCAATGATTTTAACAGCTTTGCCAATAGAATATTTTTGAAGAGTTTTGATAGGAATTTGAATTCTTCCAGCTTTATCAATTGTAAGTTCTACAACTGTTTCAAGAAGAACTCTAAGATGAAGTCTAGCCTTCTCTCTTTCAAATTGAAGAGATTGTAGTTTTTCAAGTGCTTTGTTGAAGTCTGATTCTTTGTAAATTGAAATACATCCGTCATACCCCTTCATAAGATAGAGCTTTTCCCCTATTTCATTTCTGAACTTACTTGGAATAACAAGACGGCCTTTTTCATCTAGCGAATAATCATAACTTCCTAGAAACATTGTCACACTTTCTCCCACTTTCTTCCACTTGTTAATATTTTATATAAAAAAAAGAATCCTTGCAACATTTTTTTGCAAAAATTCTTAATTTAAATTATCTCGATTAAATCAATGTTATTTAGTTATCGAAATCGATATTTTTTAATGAATCAAATGGGCTGCTTTTTTCATCTTCACCCATTTCTTTATTTAAGTCTTCTTCTTTTAAAACACGATAACCTTCTCCATGAGACAAAACTTCATCTTTTTTATGGATATCAATTGGAATGGAAGTAATTAACAAAGAATAAGCGTAATTATCAAGATCTATTTCATCAGGAACATAAATTAAGTCGTCTGAATCTAATGCTTTTGAATTTGTAAAATATAAGGTGTCATCAACTTTAATATCGGTATTAAATGGGTCTCCAGTGTAACTTGAAACTACATCCATATTAAAAACTAGAGAAAATTTAATTGTTAAGACATTTTCGATCATATCTACAACAATATTTCCTGTACCACTATTAATTTTTTTAAGCAAAGAATCAGCTTTAAAAAGATTATCTAATGTAGAATTGAAAGGTAATTTTTCTTGACCTTTAATTTGACTAAAATAAATTTTCATACTTATGACCTTATTGATCCATTTAATTTTTCTTTGATTACATCACGTATTTTTTTATCAACTTCATTAATTTCATCTTCTTTAAGTGTATGATCTTTTCCATCAATCACAATACTTAAAGCTAAAGAAACCTTGTTACTTTCTAAATGTTCGCCTTTATAAATATCAAAGAGCGAAACATCTTTTACAAGTGAACTTGCTCGTTTAATTTGGTTTTTAATAGTTTGATAACTCAATGAGCTATCAACAACAAAAGCATAATCTCGTGTGACAGATGGATATTTATTAAATTCGCTAAACAAATTATTTGCAGATTTGGTCTTGAATAAAATATCTAAATCCATCTCTAAAAGAACAACATCTTCTTTATTTAAATCGTATTTATTCTTGATTCCAGGGTGCATTTCACCAATTACAGCAAAAAGTTTGTTATCAAGTTTGATTAGCGCGCTTCTATTTGGATGAAGTTCACATGAATCACTTAATCTTTCGTAACTAATTCTAGTATTTTGAATGTTAAACATTTTAAGAATTGTTTCAAAATATCCCTTCATATCGAAGAAATCATATGGAATTGCATTTAGTTTATCTTGTGTAAATTTTTTACCACATAAACAAATACAAAGATGATTTGTTAAACTTTTTTTATCGTTAATTTGCGATATTTCAAACAACGCAAAATTTTTGTTCTGGTGATTAAAATTATATTGAGCCGTTCTTATCATCGAACTCATAAGATTAGTTCGGATGTATTTATGATCTTCTGTTAAAGGATGTAAAACTTCTAATTTTTCATTTTTATTGATGAAATTAAAAGTTTCACTATCTTCTTTATTTATCAATGTGTAACTAATAATTCGATCCAATCCTCTATTTAACAAATAATCAGCAATTATTTTTTCCTGTTTCCCAAAGCTAACCATTCTTCCAACAGTTGTTTCCATTTTAGGCAGAGAAGAGTCAATATTTTCAAAACCATTGTAGCGAATGATTTCTTCACTTAAATCAGCTTTCCCTTCAATATCTATTCTAAAATCAGGAATAGTGGCGACAAAATCATCATCACTTAACTCTTTTGTCTTAATATACAACTTATTTAATGTCCTGATTATTGTAGATTTATCAAAATTTGTACCTAGACGAGTATTTATATAGCTATATGAACATTTAATTTCTTTTGTTTTATATTCTAAAACATTGTAATTATTCGTTTTGGATACACAGCTATATGAAGAATATTTATTCATTAAGAATGTAACTAATTCCATTACATCTTCAACTTGATTTGGATTAATGCCTTTTATGAAGCGTTGCGATGAATCACTAGAAAGACCGAGTCTAATGCTTGTTTTTCTAATTTGGGGACCATAGAAATTGGCTACCTCTACTAATACATTTTTTGTATCCTTTGTAACTTCACAACATTTTGAAGTCATAATTCCCGCTATACACATAACTTCGCCACCGCTTGTAACAACTAAATCACCTTTTTTAATAGTGTAAGTTTTCCCATCCATTGCAACAACATCACCTTCATAATCATCTCTAACGATAAGTTCTTTAGCTGGCAATTTATCAGCATCGTACATATTAATTGGTTGACCAGTAAGTAACATTGTACAATTTCCAATATCAACAATATTATCGATTGATCGAATTCCTTCATTTCTAACAAACTGCGCTAATTCTGATGAAGACTCTTTTGTAATAACATTCTCAAAATTTCGTATAGCAAATTGTTTGCAATTACTCGTATTTGAACTAGTTTTATACTTAATATCTACTAAATTACTACTAATATAACTTGGAATTTCAACTTTTTTATTAAATAAAGCGGCAATTTCTCTTGCAACATTATATATTGCATAACAATCACTTCGATTTGCTAACAATGATAAATCCAAAATAACATCATCTAAACCAAGATATTTTAAGACATTTGTTTCACCTATCGGGGCATCTTTTGGCAACTCTTCAATACCACTAATTTGCTCCGGTTTTAAATTTTTTGGATCAACACCAATTTCATTTAAAGCACAAAGCATTCCATCGCTTTCGATGCCTCTTAAAACGCCTTTTTCTATTTTTTTATCACCTGGTAAGCAAGCTCCTGGACGAGCCACAATTACATTTAATCCTTCACGACAATTAGGAGCTCCACATACAATTTGAACAATTTCACTACCAATATTGACTTGTGCAACATGTAAATGGTCGCTATTTGGATGATTTTCACATTTTAAAATATGTCCTATCACCAAATTTGTAGCATTAGAAAGATAATTGATACCTTCAACCTCAATTCCAGCAGATGTTAATTTTGATGCGATAATCTCAGGAGTTAAATCACTTATATCAACATATTTACTAATCTCTTTTAAAGATATCAACATAAATTAATCCTCCATTTTCTTATTAAATTGTTCAATAAATCTAATATCATTCGAGTAAATTCTTCTTATATCGTCAATTCCATAACGAAGCATTGCTACTCTATCAATTCCAACGCCAAAAGCAAATCCACTATATATTTCTGGATCATATCCCGACATTTTTAAAACGTTTGGATGAACCATTCCAGCACCTAAAATTTCAATCCATCCACTATTTTTACAAGTTGGACAGCCTTTTCCATGGCATTTAAAGCAAGAAATATCAACTTCAACAGAAGGTTCAGTAAATGGAAAATATGAAGATCTAAACCTTACTTTTGCATCTTTTGAAAACATTTGTTTTGCAAATAACTCTAATGTGCCTTTTAAATTAGACATATTAATGTTTTTATCAATAACAAGACCTTCAACTTGAGCAAATTGATGACTATGTGTCACATCATCATCATCTCTTCTATAACATTTTCCAGGACAAATTACTTTGATAGGTTTTCCATTAGCAAGGCGCATAATTTGTGGTTGCATGGAGCTAGTTTGCGTTCTTAATAATAAATTATCATTAATATAGAAAGAATCTTGCATATCTCTTGCAGGATGATCTTTTGGAATATTGACAAGCTCAAAATTAAATTCGTCGCTTACAACTTCTGGTCCATCATGAACTTCATACCCCATTCCAATAAAAATTTCTTCAATTTCATAAAGGACTTTATAAAAAGGATTATTTTTTCCTTCTTCGTAATTTTTACCTGGAAGAGTTATATCAATTGATTCTTTTTCAAGTTTCTTTTTTAACTCAATTGCTTTTGCTTCTTCTAATTTTTTATTAATAGCATCTTCTACTTTTGCTCGAACAGCGTTAACAAGTTGACCATATTTTTTTCTTTCTTCAATTGTTAACTCTTTCATTTTCAACATTAAAGAAGAAATACTACCTTTTTTAGATAAATATTTATTTTTTACATCATTTAATTTATCAATTGAATCCGCTTTACTAATGTCATACAAGGCTTCCTTAGTAAGTGAATCAATATTGTTATCTTCCATAAAATTAGCCTTTCAAACCATCAGCTTGACGTTGCATGTTTTCGATAACTACATCACTAATATCGCCGATTGATTGGGCATATTCTAATATTTTCCATGGCTCATTGGTATGGAAATGAATTTTAATTAAAGTATCATCACCAACAGCAATTAAACAATCACCTTTAAAATGTTCGGTAATATAGTCATTGATTTTATTTTCATCAAGACCAGTACCATTAATTAATAATTGAATATCAAATTTAAATTCTAATTTTTCAGACATATTTTTCTCCTTAATAATAAAAAAGAACTAGTTAGGAGCGATTTACGCGGTACCATCCTAATTCTTTAAAAACTTAATTGCATATTTAACGCATATGTGCGGGTATATGACCAACGCTCCAAGGTGAATTCATAAGTTTTATTTGAAATATTTCCACCAACAATTTCTCTCTATAAAATAAATTTCTTATTACTACTTCTCTTCAACGCATAAAAATTATATCATTAAAAAAATCTTTAAAAAATATCTTTTGGCGATTTAAAAACCAAAATTTATACAATTTTAATTCTTAAAATTATATAAAACGATTCCTGCCGCAACACCAACATTTAAAGAATCAATATTTTTCATTTCAATAAAAATTCTATAATCAGCTAATTCTAAAATCTCTTTTCGAACGCCATTTCCTTCATTACCAAAAATTATTAAATATTTTTCATTATCATTATTTAAAAAATTACTTAAATTGATTGCGTCTTTTTCAAGAGAAGTTGCAACAATTTTATAACCTAAATTTTTATATTTAATAATGTCATTTGGCGAAATTCTTTCAATATTAAGATCAAAAATTGCACCTTGAGAAGATTGAATTAATTTATCATTATAAATATTTGCACTATCTTCACTAATTAATATATTGAAATAGCAAAAAGCAAGACAGGTTCTTAATATTGTTCCTAAATTTCCAGGATCTTGAACGCGGTCTAAATAAACTAAATTTTTACTATTTATTAACTTGTTTTTTACAAAACTACAAACTGCAATTACATTTGGAGCCGATTTACTAGTGCTTATTTTTTCTAAAATATCTTTTGTCACAATATATTGATTAATTTTTTCATCAACAAAATTAAGGTGTTTAGTTGTCAGAATATATAAAACATTTTTGGTTTTTAATGCCATATCTAAAAGATGTTCACCTTCAATAATGAATTTTTCTTCTTCAAATTGAATTTTATTTTTTCTTAAATCTAATGTCTTTAAAACAATCTCATTTTTCCTACTTGTAACAGTTTTAATCATAATATTTTATTCCTTCAAATATGTTTTTAGATAAAGCTTTATGTATTTCATCATAATTTGGACAATATTTATATACCTTATTATAAAACTTAATTGAATGATTTCGTTCAAATTCGTGTGCCAATTCATGAATCACTACAGAATCAATAATGTCTTTTGAAAAGTGGATTAAAAAGGTATTTATCGTGATAGTGTGCGTTTTTCTACTATTACTTCCATAAAGGGTTTTTAAAATTTTCGTTCTTACAATGTATGGCTTTTTAACTTCCATTACTTTTTCAAAATATCTCATTCTTGTTTCAATATAACTTAAGAAAAACTTATTAATGTCTTTATAAAAAGTTTTTTTATCAAAAAAGTAAAAATGACCATCAATTTTAATATAGTTATGATCTAGAGCTTCTTTAACTCCAAAAATATAGCAAAAATCTTCACCAAAAGCTTTTGGTAATTTCTTTTTGGGCTCTCTACAAGAAATAATCTTTTCAAGTTCTTCATCTTTTATTATGTATGGGCAACTAATATATAAGATATCATCTTCAAAATGCCATCTAATTGTTCGCATCTTTTTATAATTAATTATGGCTTTTGTTAGTCTATTTTTTATATTTAGAAACTTTACTTTTTTCATAGCAATATTATAAATAAATCAATATAATAATCAATGCGACGAAAGGATCTAAAATGGAAACGATTATTGTAAGCGCATGTTTGTTAGGTGATAAATGCCGATATGATGGAAAAGATAACTACAACGATAAAGTTAAATTCTTAAAAGAACATTTTAATGTTGTTCCTATTTGTCCAGAAGTATTTGGTGGATTAAAAACTCCAAGAACTCCAAGCGAAATTAAAAATAACGCTGTTATCGATAAAAATGGTCGAGATGTTACTAGATATTTCCAAAAAGGGGCTGATGATGTTTTAAATATTGTTAGATATTTACATATCAAAAAAGCTGTTTTAGTTGATAACTCTCCTTCTTGTGGAGTTTATAAAATTCATAATGGAAAATTTAATGATGCGCTTATTGATGGTGAAGGTTTTACTACTAAAATCTTAAAGGAAAACGGTGTTACTTGTTACACTATTGACGAAGTTGAACAATTAATTGATAAAACATATAAAGAAGTTCTTGAAGAAGAAGCCTTACAAAAAGCTAAAAAAGAACAAGAAAAACAAGAAAAAATCAGAAAAAATACCGAATATTCTAAATTAAATAATAAAAAAACTACCTTGAAAAAGAAGAAAAAGTATGTCAAAAAATAAATTAATACTTATTAAAATTTCTTTAAGTGCTTTAATGAGTGCTTTAATTTATGCTGTTACAGCGTTTTTAGCAATTCCTTATGCAGGCGGAAGCGGATATTTAAATTTTAGCGATGGTTTAATAATTTTTACAACAATTTTTGTTGGACCCATTGAAGGAATTGTTAGCGCTATTATCGCTTGTGCATTAGCAGATTTAACAGCTGGAGCTGCAAACTTTATTCCTTTTACAATTTTTGCAAAAGGTCTTGAAGCACTATTTGCTTTTTTATTTTATAAAGCTTTTAAAAACCATCAACATTTAAAATATATTAGTTGCTTTATTGCTCCACTTTTTATGGTTCTAATCTACTTTTTTTCTTATTTAATAATGTTTGGAAAAGAGGCTTTAGTAAATTCTTTATTTGATTTAATTCAAGGATTAGCTGGCGCAATTCTTTCTTATATTCTTTTAAAAGCTTTCCAAAAAATAAAATTAAATAATTTGACTAATTAAATTGAAATTTAAAGGGGCTGTTAAGTTTGCTTAACAGCCCCTTTTAGTTATTTTTTATAAATAATTTCTTTTAATTTGTGTTGCTAATTTTTTCGCATCAATTTTTTTAAGGTGCCAAATATCTTTGTTATAAGATTCGATTGTACGATCACTTGAGAAATATCCAGATTTTGCAATATTTACAAGCGTTGAACGATACCATTTTTCTTTATCCTCATAGTATTTTTCAATTTCATCGCAAGCTTTAAGATAAGCTGGTAAATCTTTAAAAATATAGTATTCATCGTTATGATTCATAAGCTCATTAAAGATTCCTTTAAATCTTTCTGGAATATTTTCACACCATGGACCATTAAAGAGTGAATCAAGTGCCCAACGTAATTCGCAGTTGTTATTGTATTCATCCCAAGCGTTATAAGAGCCATCATTGGTGATCTTTTCAATATCTTCAACTTTTAAACCAAAGATAAAGGCGTTATCATCATGGACTCTTTCTAAAATTTCAACGTTTGCTCCATCTAATGTTCCAAGAGTTAATGCACCATTCATCATAAACTTCATGTTGCTAGTGCCGCTCGCCTCTTTTCCAGCAGTTGAAATTTGTTCACTAATATCAGCGGCTGGAATAATTTTTTCGGCAAGTGTAACGCCATAATTTACCATAAAGACTACTTTCATAAATTTAGAAACTTCTGGATCATTATTTATAACATTTGCAACCGCATTGATAAGTTCAATAATTTCTTTTGCAAAAATATAGCTTGGAGCGGATTTTGCACCAAAAATAAAGGTATGAGGATACATTTTAAAGTTTGGATCGGTTTTGAATCGATGATATAAAATCATAATTCTAAATATATTCATAAGTTGACGTTTATAAGCATGTAATCTTTTAATTTGAACATCAAAAATTGAATATGGATTAACTTCTATTCCATAGTTATCAAGAATATATTTTGCAAGTTTTTTCTTATTATTATGTTTAATTTGTTCAAGACGATTTAAAACATCTCTATCGTTTTGATATTTTAATAGGTCTTCTAGGCAATTCTCTGGATTTTTAATCCATTTATCGCCGATTTTATCAGTAATTAAATTTGAAAGTTCTGGATTTGCATACATTAACCATCTTCTATGAGTTACACCATTTGTTTCGTTGTGAAATTTTTCTGGGAAATATTTATAGAACTCTTTAAAGGTTACTTTCTTTAAAATATCAGTATGAATTGCAGCAACTCCATTAACACTATATGCACAATAGATCGCAAGATTTGTCATTCTAACAAAACCATCTTTAATGATGAGCATGTTAGCTTTTTCTTCTTCATTTACTCCAACTTTACTCATCCAAATTAACATTCTTCGTTGAATTTCTTCAATAATCATGTAGCAACGTGGAACAAGTCTTTGAACATATTGAATTGGCCATTTTTCTAAAGCTTCTGGCATAATGGTGTGATTGGTATAAGCAAAACAATTTGAAACTTGTTTCCAAGCTTCATCCCAACCATAGCCATATTCATCCATTAAAAGTCTCATCATTTCAGGGATTGCAAGGATTGGATGTGTATCATTTAATTGGAATACGGTCTTTTTATAAAAATCATCTAAACTTCCATGTCTTCTTAAAAATCCTCTCATTAAAGATTGAAGGCCAGCACTAACAAAGAAATATTGTTGACGTAATCTTAAAAGTTTTCCATGTTCGGTAGAATCATCTGGATAAAGACCATGACTTAATTCTTTTAAAGTAGTTAAATAATCTTCAAAACTTACATTGCTTGGAAGATTTGATTCACTTGGTTGAGCGCTCCATAAACGAAGAGTGTTCGCAAGGTTATTTCGATATCCAACAATTGAAACATCATATGGCATCGCTAAAACTTTTGTAGCATCAACAGTTCTAATTCCATATCCACCATTAGGTTTAAGATAAGTTTCGGCATTTCCATAAAAAGAAACTTCGACAGCATGTTTTGGTTTTCTAACTTCCCAAACATAGCCATTTGTAAGCCATTGATCAGGAGTTTCAACTTGTCTTTCATTAACAATTTTTTGTTTAAAGAAACCATATTCATAACGAATACAATTTCCATGACCAACGTAGCCTAAACTTGCAATTGAATCCAAAAAACATGCAGCAAGTCTTCCAAGACCACCATTTCCAAGTCCGGCATCACTTTCAACATCTTCAAGTTTTGAAATATCAATTCCTAATTCTTCTAAACCATCTCGGCAAATATCATAAATTCCAAGATTCATTAAGTTAGAAGTCATAAGTCTTCCAATTAAAAATTCCATTGAGAAATAAATTAATTGTTTTTCATCGTATTTTAAAACATATTCTCTTGAGTTTCGCCAATCAGTTCCAGCGTAGTCTCTGACCATTTCTCCTAAAATGTCATATTGTTCTAAAATATGAGCTTCATTAGGTGTTTTTCCATATTTTTCACTTAAACGTTCGGCATATTCTATTTTAAATTCATCTTTATTTTTAAACATAATTTTCCCTTTACTTTATTCTTTTTCTTCATTTTTATGAGCGTATTTAAATATCATTGCTGCATAAGGAGCTAGTTTAACGGAGATTTTATGAGGTTTATTTTCTGGTCCATAATAATAAGACATTAATGGCATGCCATTATAGGCATTGCTTCCACCATAAACATCTTTATCACTATTAAAGATTTCAACATAAGTTCCTTCTCTTGTTAAGCCAATATCATAAAATTCATAATAATTTGGAGTCATATTGAAAATAAATACTAAATGGCTATCTCCAACTCTTCTTTCAAAAGCAAAGACTGAATCGTTAGAATTATTAACCATTAACCAATTAAAATGAACTGGATTATATTCTTCTTTATGCATGGCTTCTTCTTTTTGGTAAATTAAATTTAAATCTCTAACTAAACGTGAAACACTGTCATGTTTTGGAAATCTTTTTAATTCCCATGGAAGTGATTTATTTTCATTCCATTCATCAAAAGAGGCAAGCTCGTTACCCATAAAATTAAGTTTTTTACCAGGATGAGCAAATTGATAAGTATATAAATTACGAACTAAAGCAAATTTTGTATCATAATCGCCATACATTTTATTAATAATTGTTCCTTTTCCAAAGACAACTTCATCATGACTTAAAGGTAATAAGAAATTTTCGCTATAAAAATACATCATAGAGAAAGTAAGTTTATTGTGTTCCCATTTTTTGTAGATTGGATCTTTTGAATAATATTTTAAAGTATCATTCATCCAGCCCAAATCCCATTTATAATCAAAACCAAGTCCACCATATTCAAGAGGTCTAGTTGTACCATTAAAATCGGTAGAATCTTCAGCAATCATCATAACATTTGGATGTTTATAATGAATTTTTCCATTAAGTCTTCTAATAAATTCGGTTCCACCAGTATTTTCTCCACGATCTTTATTGCCTTCCCAATAAATAATATTGCTGACAGCGTCGACTCTTATCCCATCAAAATGGAAATAAGTTAAAAAATAATCCATGGCAGACATTAAAAAGCTTCTGACTGGGTCTTTCCCAAGATCGAATTGGAGTGAACCCCAAGGAGAATACATGTGTTCATTTGCATATTCATATTGTGGACTACCATCAAAATGTGATAAAGAATATGAATCAACTGCAAAATGAACAGGTGCAAAATCAAGAATTACTCCGATTCCTGCTTGATGCATTCTATCTATAAAAGACATAAGTTGCATTGGATTTCCATAGGTTGAATCTACACTATAAAAACCAGTTGCTTGATAACCCCAGCTTCCAGGGAATGGATGTTGAGTAATAGGCATGATTTCAATGTGTGTATAGCCTAATCCTTTTAAATAAGGGATAAGATAATCGGCGATTTCTTCATATGATAAATAACGATTATCAACTTTCCCTTTCCAACTTCCAAGATGCATTTCATAAATTGACACTGGTCGATCGAAATTACGATCTCTATTTTTTAAATATGGTCGATCATGCCAAATAAATCCTTCAATATTAAAAAGTCTTGAACAACTTCCAGGTCGATACTCACTAAAAAATGCGAATGGATCTGCTTTATCTACATATTCTCCATTACAATTTTTAAAGTGATATTTATAAAATGAATAATTGTGGAGACCTGGAATAAATATTTCAAAAACTCCAGCATCATCGATTTTATTCATTTTATGAATTGTTGGATCCCAATTATTAAAATCACCAATTACTGAAACATCACTTGCTAAAGGTGCATAAAGTCTAAACATGACACCATTTACAAGTTTCATTGTAGTAGCTTTTTTAGTTTTTGTAGGATCTTTTTTTAATGGTATTTCAATTTTGACTTCCATTTCTTTTTTGACAAAATGTGCACCAAAAAATGTGTAGCCTTCGATTGTTTGACCATTAAGATAATCAGCTAAAATTCCATATGCCATAATTTTACCTCGTTATTAATATTTTACTAAAAATAACAAGCTTTTTTAATACAAAAAATGCATTTTTTTCATTACAGCAATTCATTTACAGAAAATTTACAATATTTTTTTATAAAATGCCAAATTATATCGATTTAGTGCAAATAATTTGTATTTATCATTTTCACATCCGTTATAAGATTTAGCTTATATTTTTTAGCAAAATCAATGGCGTAGTCAATAGTTTTACTATCTTCTAGATCTTTTGGTTCATGTGCATCTATTCCAACTATGCATTTTACATGATAATTACTAGCAATTTTCCAAAAAAACTCAGATGGATAGCAATTAACTTGGTCAGTAAACAAAATTTTATTTTGTCGCTGTCTAACTCCACCCAGGTTAATTTCTAAAGGTATGTTAAATTTAACACTAGCTTCGCAAATTTCATTACAAACTTGTTCAATTTCGGGAGTTATTTGAGTTACATTATTCATGAATAAGTCAGGGTGACAAACATATAAAAATAATCCAGTTTTCATCCCTTTAATTAAATCATTTTTATAATTAATAATACCTTCTAAAATATTACTTTTTCTAAAGTAATATACTGGTCTTCCATTTTCATCATAAGTTAAATGTTGCCCTAAAATTAAAAAATCAAAACCTTTTTCTTTTAATAAAAATCGATAAAAACTATAGAATTTTTCTTGATATTCAATTTCAAAACCAAGTTTAATATCGACTTCTTTTTTATATTTTCTTTTTAATTCGTTAATTGAAGAGATATAACCATCTAATTCGCTATAATCTCCTCTCATTCCTTCATGAACAATATTAGGAAAAAAAGCGTGGTCGCTAAAACCTAGCGTTTTAATTCCGCCTTTTATAGCGCTTAAAACATATTCTTCATCTGTTCCAGTTGCATGTTTGCATCGATAAGTGTGTGTATGCATATTAAAATTTACTTCCATAATTTTATAATACCACCATTGTCAAGACCTATATCATAAAATATTATTTTCCTTTTCAAATTCTTTTTCTTCACTTTTATTTTTAAATATCAATGATTGATTTAAATCAACTGAATCAATTTTTAAAATCTTTTGTGAAATATCTTTATTGTTAGAGGAAAGAATCATAATCATTAAATTTAAAAATAAAAGGCCGATAGTTAAAATAATAAACGAATACATCGAGAGAAATATCACTCCAAGCGATGGCAATAAATAAGTGATTAAACATCTTAAAATAACTTTATATTTTTTTAATGTATAGCCATTTTTTGCTTCAACATTTCCAATTTTAAATAGCTTTTCAACTAAAGTTTGAGAAGATTTATTAGTTAAAGGAATAATCACAAAAAATACAAGTAAAGAAAATAATATTCCACTTGCTCTTGAAATTGTTTCATATAAATTATTTTTGGATAAAACATCAAAATATTCCTTGTTATATCTTTTTAATAATTCATTTAATTTTTTATATTGATTATAAAAAATATCATGCATGTTTTTTTCATAATTTCTTCCACTACCTGGAACAGTTTTCGCGACTACATCGTAATTAATTGAGTTATCTTCATTTAGTACATATTCAAAATAATCACTTCTTGAAACTTCTCCATTTACAACTGTTGGAAGACCTAAAACAACAACATTATAGATATGGTAAATTGTATAATCTTTTTTATAGCTTTCTTTATAATCTTTTATAATTTCATTTTCATATTTATTAAAATAAAAATCTTGGATGACTCCTTCATATTTATCATAACTTAGATCATCTTTAAGAGTTAAATTAAATTCATTTAAGGTTCTATTTATATTATCTTTATTTTCATAATAATTAAATCCAAGTCCAAAAACACTTGAGATAATTAAAAAATAAAGTGAAATAGTTGCTAAACTTGCAAAAGCAATATCAATTAAATATGAATAAATTCTATGTAAAATAAAAGCTTTTTCAATTCGTAATCTTTTTTCCATCTAATAGCCTCTTATATTTCTATTTAAATAATATGTTTCTTCTTTTTTGTCTTTAAAAATTATTGAATTAACCGTATTAATTACACATGTTCCACTAACAAAGTCATGAATACATCTTCTTTTTTTAGTAAAAAGCATCATGGTATAAGTTATTAAAAATAAACCACCAAAAGTTGCAAAACTAACTAATAAATCAATGAAGTAATAGCATAAAAATCTTACAAATATCTGTGTCTTTTTGACCTTATAGCCCTCTTTCGTAACAAGTCCAAGTTTAAAAATATGTTTGGCAATTGTTTCGCCATTATTACTACATACTGGAACAATAAATTCAAAAACAAAACTAAAAGCAAATAAAACTGGAAGAATCCAAAGTAAAGCATTAATGAGTAAGCTTTGATTTGCTTTAGTTAAATCATTTATTTTTGAATTTTTAATTAAATTTTTACAGGCTGTCTCGTACTTATTTAAGAAAAACGAAATAGTTTCACTTTCTTTTTTACTATCTAAAACGGTGATTTTATGATTAGTTGAGTCATAATCTTTAATGTTTGATTCTTCGCTATTAATTTTTAATATTTCGTTTTTATATTGCTCTTCACTTAAATTTTTAATTCCACCAAAATCTTGAAATTTTACAGTGTAATAATCATATAAAGATTTAGTTAAAGATTCATTTATATAACTTACATTATTAAAACTTAAATCTTTATTATTTAAATCATCTAAAGTTTTAAAAGTAGCAAGTGTTGATTTAGCGCTATAATTTCCAACATCATCTACTATAAAAAGTTCACTATTTTTAAATTGTCTTACAATTTCATGACTATTTGCTTCAAATTGATTTTTATTAAAAATATTTGGATAAATTAAAGAAAAAAATATTAAACAAGTCGATCCAAATAAAATTAATAAATCAATAAACCTTGCTAAAATTCTTTTGCCTTTTTTTGCTAAAAAAATCTGTTTCATATAAGTAATATTTTATCAAAATATTGGATTTTTAACGAGTAAAAACAATGGTTTTTGCTTACAAAAATCTATTTTTAAATTAGTTTTTAATTTCAAAATAAAACTTAATAATTCTTAAATAAAAAGACATTAGAATAAAAAAATGCTAGAATAATCAATGAAAATATGAAATTAAAAACTTTTAGATTAATTCTTTTTATAGCGCTACCTTTATCCATTTCGATAAATCTTTTATATTTATTTTTAATTGTCTTTTATATATCAAACAACAAAGAAGTTGATCTTGGTGACATTATTATTTCTTTAATTTGTGTTGTATTGATGATTGTTTTTAATATTGTTCAACTTATTAATTCGATTAATTCAAAAAGAAATAATATTTCTTTTTTAAGAACAGTTTTATATGGCGAAGAAAATGTTTTAAATAAGAAAATTGCAATATTTTCATTAGTTTTTTCTGTTATTTTATTTATTACTTTTATTTTTGTAGAACTTGTAATAATTGTTCCTAATATGAATGTTTTTCCATTTAATAATCTACAATATTATGTGATTTCATCCTTTTTAATGACATTTATGGTTGATTTTTTATTAATTTATTTATTTAGTCGAATTGAAATTGATGATATTTATAAACTTGAAAACAAATAAAAAGGACTTTGCAGTCCTTTGTTCTTTTAAAATTTTAATGTGGCAAATTATTCTGCGAAAACAACGTAATTACCACAAATGAATGCGATATCACTGGAAGCATTGTCGCTTGTTGGAACAAAAAGCTTTCTGCTTTCTTCTTTTTTTGAAGATACACTTCCAATATATTCTTTTTCGAATTCATCAATGTTTTTAAACATATTGTTCTTCATAATATCTTCCTCCTTTAATCGCTTTCTTTTTGAAAGCACCTATATTTTATAAGAGGTGAAAGGTATGTAAATATAGAAAGCGTTTACATCTTTTATGAAACCGTTTTCATAAAAAATAGCGATTGCATCGCTATTTTATGATTACGCTTGATAATGAGCCAAGTTTTAATTTCCCATCTTTTAATTCTGGAATAAGTTTTGTAACTGATAATTCATCAACTATGGTGCTTCCAAAACTTGAAACATCAAATTCAACATTATTTTTTTCAAAATTATGAATAACAACGATTGAATCATCATTATTTTTAAGTTCATAAATCAAAACATGTTTATATTTATCACTTACTGATTTAGTTTTGTTAATAAATTCAGCATCTTTAATAAAAGAATATTTATTTCGAATGTTAATCGCTTTTTTATAGTGATTTAAAAGCGAATAATTCATTTCTAATTGATCATTTATTCCAAATGAAACTTGAGTTATATTCTTTTCAAGATATTTAAATTCATCTTGAGGGAATTTACATTGACCAGCTTTATCTTTTTGTGCCCAAATAAGTGGAAGTCTTCGCATGACATCAGATCCTTCCGTACCTCTTTTACCTTTAAGATTTATTTCATCTCCATAATAAATAAATGGCGTTCCAGGCATTAAACAAAGTAAATTAGCCGCCATTTTAGCAAGACTTGTATCAGCAAATGATTCTCCTGCCCTATCCATATCGTGATTTGCATAAAAATAGGATGAATAGCCAACTTTATTGTTTTCTTTTAGAATCTTTTCTTGATTTTCAATGGAAGAGGCAAAATTTAAGCTATTTCTTATCCCTTTAACTTGGGCTAAAAGCGATTCATCGCTTGATGAATTAAGTGAGGCATTAAACTTAAAAAATGAATCGCACTTAGATTTATAATATTCATTAATTAATTTTATGTTATCCCACATTTCGCCTACAAAATAAACTGATTTGTCTTTGATGTTTTCTTTCAAATAAGTTAAATAATTAACATTTTTAGAAGTATTATTGAAATCAAAATATTTGACAGCATCGAACCTAAATCCTTTAGCACCTAAATTAATCCAATAATTTAAAATTTTAACAAATTCTTTTTTGACATCTTCATTATTAAAATTAAATTCTGGCATTGATGCATCAAAATTTCCTTCATAATAGAGATTGCTTGTTCCATATTTATGAAAACCAGATTTTTGAGTATCACTCCACACATACCAATCGGCTTTGGAGTCTTCTCCACTATATCCACTAGTTTTATCTTCGAAAGATTTTAAAAACCAAGGATTTTGAATGCTCGAATGGTTGAAAACCATGTCAAGCATAACATCAATATTATATTTACTTGCATTTTTTGTTAATTCTTTAAAATCAAGTATAGTTCCATAATCCTTATTTACATCATAATAATTAATTACATCATATCCATGATATGTAGAAGATGGATGAATTGGCATTAACCAGATAGTTTTAATTCCTAAATCACTTAAATATTCAAGTTTCTCATTAATACCATTTAAATCGCCAATTCCATCACTGTTTGAATCATAAAAACTTCTTACAAATATTTCATAACTCATCGATCCATTTTTATTTGTTGAATTTTTGTCAAATTCATAATTAGTTGATTTATAGCTTTCAAGTTTAATTTCGTCTTTTTTATCGTCACAATCATCAAAATCTGGATCACAATCTTGTTTATTGTCATTGTTATTATTATTAAAAAAGTTACAACCGCATAAAGCGGTTGTAACCACAAAAAGATATATTAATGCTTGAAAAATTTTCTTAATTTTCATTATCCTTTAACAGCTCCGCCTGTAACTCCACTAACATAATACTTTTGTAAGAACATAAATAATAATGTAATTGGAACAGCAATAATTACCGCACCAGCAGCAAATTGTGTGTAGTAAGAGGTGGCGATATCTTGAGTAGACGTAAATTGATAAAGACCAATAGCAACAGTCCAGTTATCAATATTTTGTAAACCGATAATGTAAGAAGAAGTAACATATTCTCCCCAAGGAGCCATAAATGATGTTAATATTGTATAAACAATTATTGGTTTTGCAAGTGGTAAGATAATTTGCCAGAAGATTTGACTTCGAGTAGCTCCATCAATCATAGCAGCTTCATCGATATTTTTTGAAATAGTATCGAGGAAGCCTTTAGAAATATAATATCCACCACCGGCTCCAGCGCTATAAATAATTACAAGCGAAATATAATTACCCTGCAAATGGAAGATATCTCTCATTACCCAATACATGATAATCATACTTAAGAATCCAGGGAACATACCAATAACAAGATTTAATTTCATTAAAAGTGTTCTTCCTTTGAATCTAAATCTTGATAAGGCATAAGCAGTTCCAAGAACAAACATCGTAGAAATTACACAACTTAATACAGCGACTACAACGGTATTTAAAAGCCAAATTGAGAACTTTCCATCTAGCGAAGTATTAGTCGCAAGTGGATTTTTAACTCCAGTAAAATTATTAAAAAGATATAAATAGTTATCAAATGTAAAACTTTTTGGAATAATTTGAGTTCTAACGGCAACGCCTCCTGCTCCAAAAGATTGTAAAATAAGCCATACAATAGGAGCAACCCAAATAATCGATAAAACTGTTAATAATATATAGATAAGAACATTACCAAATATTCTTCGAAATTTTGCGCTTTTCATATTATTGGAATTGATCCTCCTCTTTAATAGCTCCAGATTTGTTATACATTACAATTGATATAAACGAACATACAATAAAGATAAAGATACCAACTGAACTTGCAATACCAAATTGCGGATTGTTAACTGAAGTAATAATCTTGTAAAGGAAGGTAATTAATAAGTCAGTTTGACCAAGACCTAATAAAGCACTTCCCGCGATTGCTGGTCCTCCTCCTGTAAGGAAGTAAATAACATTGAAGTTATTGATGTTACCAACAAATTGTGTGATTAAATATGGTCCAGTAACAAATAATATATAAGGCATCGTGATTTTAGTAAATTGAGTAAATGTACCAGCCCCATCAACACGAGCAGATTCATATAAATCCTTTGGAATGTTAAGTAAAATACCAGTAGTTGATAAGATTGTATATGGAATACCAACCCAGATATTGACTAAAATGATGATAATTTTTGCAAATAACACACCATTTGCACTACTATTTGTTCCAAATCCAAGTCTTGTGCCACTAGTTTCAAAGACTAAATTTCCAATAGCACCAGTATCTTTTAATAAAGTACCAATTGATAAAAGTGAAATAAATTGAGGAATAGCGATAGTTAAAATAAAGATAGTACGCCATAATTTCTTTAATTTGATTCCATCTTTATTAATAAGTAAAGCAACTACAATACCTAAAATATAGTTTGAAAAAGTTGCAATAATTGCCCAAATAAGTGTCCAACCAAGCGTTTTCATCAAAGCTTGAGGAAGAACAACATAAATACTATTTGAATCAGGGAAGAATAAATTCTTGAAGTTTTCAAATCCTGTCCAAGTAAATAATTGAGTTGGAGGAATATGTCCTACACTATAGTTTGTAAATGCAACTAAAATTGAGAATAAAAGGGGAATAACAGTAAATAATGCGATTCCAAGAACTGGAAGTGCAAGAATTGTAATATGGAAGTTTTCGTTAAATAATCCATCAAACGATTCTTTAAACGAATGTGGTCTTCCAACAAACTTATCTTGGTGATCATTTTCAAATTTTGTTAATTCTTCTTTTGTTTCTTCTAATTTAACTTTGACTTCTTCATCAGTAAAGAATGCTTTGTTTTTTGTGAAAAGTTTTTTGAAATATTCTTTTGCAAGATTATATTCAATTTTATAATCAACAACCATCATATTAATAGTTTGCTCTTCAGCATAATTTTCTGATGTAAAGTTAGTTTTTAAATATTTTTTATCACGATTATAAGCGTTAATAACTTCTTTAATTTCTTCTTTTTGTAAAGCTTTAACAGCTTTTGGATCTGGAAGATAATGAAGTTCTCTAAAATATTCACTAGATTTTTCAACTAAAACAGCTTTAGCTTCTAATTGAACCTTTTCTTTTTCTTCATAGCTTAGTGATTTTGAAGATTTAATAGCTTCTTCATATTCTTTTTTAGCTACTAAAGATTTTTCCTCGATTTCTAAACGTTTTTTAGTGATTTCTTCATATTTTTTTGTAATATCAGCAATTTTTTGATCTTTAGTTTTTTCAAGTTCAACTAAAGCTTCTTTATTTACGATATTGGCTTCTTTATTTTTGCCAAGATTATTTTCATAGCAATCTCTAAATTTCTTGAAGTTAGAATAGAAAATAATATCTCCATTCAACTTACCAACAACATTGTAATAATCATTGAATTTTCCATATAGCTTATTATTTCTAACGTTTTGAAATAATCCATAAAAAGCATATGTTTTCTTAAATTCGTAGATTTTTCTAGTAAGTTGTTCTTCTTTTTTAGATAAAGAACGAATTTTGGTGTTTAATTCACCTTTAAGCGATTCAATTTTTAAATTAATTTTATCAATAGCTTCTTCGTCATCTAAAACCTCTTGCTTTTTATTTTCTAATGCATCAATTTTTAAATTAATCTTTTTATTTAAAGATTCAATCTTTAAATCGGACTTTTCTTTATTTTTCTTTAATTTAAGATTTAATTTATTTAATTTTTTGTTTTCGTGATATGAGTGATTGATTGTTTCAATAAGTAAATATTTAGTGTAATCATGCTCATATTTATTACTAAATTCTTTGATGAAATCATCAATTTCGAGCATTTTCGCCTTTTTAAATTCGGATTTTGCAATACCTGAATTTAAAGCATCTAAGGCTTCTTCATCTAGTTTTTTAGAATAATCCATACTCTTTTTTGTTAAATCATCAAATTCAACAAATTTGTCAATACGGAAATTATTGTAACCTGTATTAATGCTACGATTCCAAATATAAATAAAAGCGATTATTGAAAGTACCCAAATAAGACCAAATATTAAAATTAAAATTGAATTATCGCCATTTACCCAATCGCAGAATTCATCTGGACAATCAGGATCTGGTCCAGGTGTCTTGGTACCTAAAGTCCCAAGCATTTTAATTGACCCAATTCCATTAAAGACAAACATTACAATATAAAGTATTTCGAAAAGAACATACATTACACCATTTACAATCTGTTTGTGTTTAAAAGATGATGCACCAAAAATAAAAAATGATAATCTACCTGACCAATCGTTATATTTGAATTGGTGACATTTTCTTTTGATGAATAAGTAAATTTTTTTAAATCCTGTCGCAACGCCTATTCCAAACAATTTTATGAAATGCCATAAAGATGTAAACATTGAAAGAACTAAGTCTAATAACCATAGCAATATTTTTAATAATGCATTACCAAGGTTAATAAAGAAATTCTTAGTTTTTCCCATCTGGTGGGTTTTTTCAGTAAAAACATTGTTTGTTTTAGAAATCTCTTTACCTTCCATATTATCTCGCTCCTATTAAACCGATATAGGAGCAACCCCAAATGGAGTTGTTCCTATACGTAAATTTTATACCTAAACTAGGTTAGTTGGATTTTCTTAAAGTATCCATTTGTTCCTTTAAGAATTGAGCCCAAGTTTTTCCACCAAGGTTGCTATCGATATAGCCTTGACCAATGGCTTTTCCAATATCCCAATATCTATCTTCGGCAGTCTTTGATTGGACACAAGCAAATTGATTTTGCTCATTTAAGGCTTTTCCGCCGATAGTAACGTTATCAAGATAGGTTTTATCTTTTTGAGCTTCTAAGTTACATGGTAAGGATTGTCTTGTATTGAATCTTACAAGTTGTGCTTCTTTACCTGTTAATAAATCAGCAAGAGCAGCAGCGACTTTTTGTTCAGCAGCTGGTCTTGTCTTATTGATTCCATAAACCTTTGAACCAGTGAAGGATGCCATTTGATATCCTTTACCATCAATGTGATATTCTGGAAGTTTTGCAGCAGCAAGATTGTTTCCGATAGCGACTTTAAGATCTTTTTCCATCCAAGTTCCACTAACGGCAGCAATCATTTTGCCAGATTGGAAACCAGCAGAGATAACATCGTTAGAACCGACGACAAATGTACCATCGCTATAATATGGAGTTAATAAACTTGCAATATATTCACTAACTTTAACACCAACTTCATTATCCCAATTTGTTGTATAGACTGATTTACCATTGGCATCTTTTGACCAATAAAGCGATTCTATACCACAAGCTTCTGGTGACATTAAGAATGAGTTAGCATACCAACCATTTGGAACATCCATTAAAACTTGTTTACCATTCTTTTTGGCAGTTGCTAAGATGTCTTCTAATGAGCTGACATCACTTAATTGTGACTTATCATACCATAAGAAGTATCCGTTATCACTGGTAACTGGATAACCATAAATCTTACCGTTATTTTGAACACCTAAAACTGAAACTTCAGAGTTTTTGGCTTTAATTTCTTCTGCACGTTTACCTTTTAATTCAGCAATAATATCAAGATTGACTAAATTATTAATTTGGTCATCAGCAAATAAGAATAAGGCTGGAGCTCCACTAACAGTTGGATCTTTTGCTAAAGTTGTTCCGCAATCTGCTTCACTAACAGCTGTGAATGTATAGTTGAATTTATTCTTGGCATCACTTTGTTTTGAGTTGTAATCATCAACTACTTTTTTAATAACTGCTTCTTCAGCCGCGGTAGCCCAAATTCCGATTGGGGTAGAAACATCACCATAATTATTGCCGCCTTGTTCAGCTCCACAAGAACCTAATGCAAGAACTGCAGTTGCAGCGATGGTTAATAATAAACCTTTTTTCATTTTCATATAATTTATCTCCTTTTTAATTATTTAATTGAAATAGTGAATTTGTTAGCATATGGGACACCTTCGAATTCTTCGCCGGTGAAATTAGCTGGATTATATTCGATATGCCATGATCCAGAAGTTACAACTTTAATATTGCTTCTATTTGATGTTCCTTCGTGCCAATCATGTTTTGTTTTGCCAGGATATTGATTTTTAAATGCATCATTTGAATCATCCCAGTTAACATCTTCCATACCATATTGATCGTTCCAGGAATTAGTTGCTATAAATTTAAATTCAGCTTTGCCTGCCATTTCATCAGTAATAGTTAAATCGATAGTGTAAACTCCAGTTGATGCATCTTTTTTAAAAGCACATCCTGCAGCTTCTTTAATAGTATCAGGATTCCAACTATTCCAATTGGAACCAATAACATACATCTCAAATCCTTGTCCTTGTGGTTTGTTATTTTGATCAAAATCATCATCTCCAGTTGATGGTTGACCACCACATCCAGCTAATAAAAGAATAGCTGCAATCCCACAAAATAAGGATTTTGTTCTTTTAAACATATATTCTTATTCCTCCTTTTATTTTTAGAAATTTCCTCATGAATATTTCTATATGTTTTATATTTTTAATAAGTTTCCTTATTATAAATAACTACTTATATTGCTTTTTCGGTCTTTGGATCGAAGAAATGCAATTTGTTGAGTTTAAACTCAACTCTTAATTTATCGCCAATTTTAATTGGTTTTTCAGCAGGAACTTTTGAAATTAAATCTGTTCCGCCAAAATCGCAGTGAACATAATATTCATTGCCTAACAATTCGGCGACATTAACACTAAGTTCATAACCTTTCGATTTATCTGTTGTAACGCCAACATCTTCTGGACGAATTCCAAGAATAACTTCTTCTGGAATTTCCTTGCCTTTGATTAACTTTTCTGGAATTTCAATAACTTCACCATCACTTAATTTAGCAATATTTTTCTTAGTATCAAATTTTGCTTTTAAGAAATTCATGGCTGGTGAGCCAATAAATCCTGCGACAAATAAATTTGCTGGGTGATTGTAGATTTCAATTGGAGTTCCAATTTGTTGAATTCTTCCAAGTTTCATAACAACAATTCTTGTGGCCATAGTCATAGCTTCGGTTTGGTCGTGAGTAACATAAATTGTTGTAGCGCCCAATGCTTCATGTAATTTAATGATCTCACTTCTCATTTGAACACGAAGTTTAGCATCAAGGTTTGAAAGAGGTTCATCCATTAAGAATACTTTAGCATTTCTTACGATTGCTCTACCTAAAGCAACCCTTTGCCTTTGACCACCTGATAAGGCTTTTGGTTTTCTATCAAGATATTGTTCAATTTGAAGAATTCTTGCAGCCTCGTGCACTCTCTTATCAATTTCAAATTTTGGCATTCTCTTAATTTTTAAACCAAATGCCATATTTTCATAAACTGACATATGAGGATATAAGGCGTAGCTTTGGAAAACCATTGCAATATCCCTGTTTTTTGGAGTCTTATCATTACAATAGACATGATCGATATAAAGTTCACCTTTTGTAATGTCTTCAAGACCAGCAATCATTCTTAAAGTTGTTGATTTACCACATCCTGAAGGACCAACGAAAACAATAAATTCATGTTTTTTGATATCTAAGTTGAAATCAAAAACTGCTTGAACGTTATTGTCATAAATTTTGTCGATGTGCTTTAAAGAAACAAAAACACCATCTTCTTTTTGTGAAGATTCTTTGACTTTTGGAGACTTAATTGTCTTATCTTGAAGCTCTTCACCAGCTTCCTTACCTACTTTGGTAACAGTCTTTTCTTTTTTCATTTTTTCCTTCCTTTTTATTATAAACTTTTTTAAAGTTTGTAACCTAGCGATTATAATTTTCAACCCATCCATTAATCATTTTGATTAGATTATCTTTTTTATCTTCAAAATCTTGATATTTATATCTCCAAGACCAATTATCTGTTGATAATGTTGAAGGGAAATTCATTCTACCTTCTTTTCCTATTGCAAGGAAATCTTGAAGAGGAGTCATGGAAGATTCAGCTTTACTTGCAAAATTTAATTCACAAATTTTTAATGTCATAGATTCATTTGTTTTGTTTTTAAGTTTAGAAATTTTTAATCTATCACATTCATCATCTAAAATTTCTTCCATTAAATCTTTTCTTTTTTCATCTAACTCATCAATAAATTGTTTAGTTGTTTGACTATCGTGAGTTGAACTATATGCGAAGAAATTTTCACTATAATTTGATGGTCTCCAAATGCTTTTTTCGTCTTTATTATCGAAGCATTGTGTTACGATTTTCATTCCTGGATATTTCACTATATCCATCATTTTATAAAAATCTTCATCCATCATTCCTAAGTCTTCAGCAACTATTGGTAGATCTAACTTATCTTTAAATAAGTCAGCACCAGGTCCTTTTATCCATTTTCCATTTCGAGCTGTTTTATCTTTAAATGGAATGGAGAAATATCCACTAAATCCTCTAAAATGATCGATACGAATTAAGTCATATAACCTTAAATTATAATTTATTCTTTCGTTCCACCATTTATAGCCAGTTTTTTTCATATAATCCCAGTTATATAAAGGATTTCCCCAAAGTTGACCATCTTCACTAAAACAATCTGGTGGACATCCTGCTACTCTTGTTGGATTATGATTCTCGTCTAATTGGAATAATTCAGGAAATTTCCAAACTTCTACTGAATCATATGATACATAAATTGGAATGTCTCCCATAATTTTAACATCGTGTTTATGGGCATAATCCTTTAAATTGTTGAATTGTTTTAAGAATATAAATTGTGTCCATTCATAGAATTCAACTTTATCTTTATAATTTTTTGCTATTTCATTTTCTATATCAGGAAAATAATTTTTATATTTATCTTCCCATTTGTTCCATGATTTATATTCATTTAACTCTTTTAAAGTCATAAATACAGCAAAATCTAAATATTCTTTTTTATTTAAAAATTCTTGATATTCTTCATCGCCACGATTGAATCTTTCAAAAGCCTTAAATAATACTTTATATCTATTTTGAAACAAGATTTCATAATTTATTCTTGATTCATTGTCGAACCATTTAATTGATTCACATTCATCCTTATATAATAAGTGATCGCTAATCAGAAATTCTAAATCTATTAAATAAGGATTTAGTGCCTTGCTGGATGGTGATTGATATGGCGAATCACCATAACTTGTTAGAGTTAATGGAAGAATTTGCCAAATATGTAAATTCGATTTACACAAAAAATCAACGAAGTTATAAGCTTCTTTGCCTAATGTTCCAATACCATATTTAGATGGTAAAGAACTAATATGTAATAAGACCCCCGCTGTTCTTTTCATAATTAAATATATATGTAAGCGCTATCATAATAATGTAAGGGCTTCCATATGTCAAATTAAATCATATATATTTATTTAAAAAGTTTAATTTTCTTGATTATATCGTATCTTTTTATTATTCTATAAATAAAATTATAAAAAATATCTAAAATTGTTATTAAACTAATATTTTTATCGTAACAATCGATATTTTATTATCTAGCAATTGTAAAATAAAATATATACGATGATATCAATATTATTTTAATTTTTATGAAAATCATTATTTGTTTTTTTAAAGTTTTCTTTACATTTTATTACTTCATCCTATTATTTATGTAGCGTTTTTTAATAAAATGTTATGATATGGAAGGAAGGATATCTTTGATATGAAAAGTAAACTAAAAACTTATACTTTTTACCAAGTATATACCAGAAATTATACTGAAGAAGGAACTTTTAAAGCTTTAATTCAAAAACTAGATTACATCAAGTCAATTGGAGTAAAAGTAATTCAACTTTTACCAATTAATGAAATTGGAGTTGTCGCAAGAAAAGGAAAACTTGGATCTCCTTATGCAATTAAAAATTATTATGAAATTAACCACGAACTTGGTAATCTTGATGATTTTAAAGATTTAATAAGAGAAATTCATAATAGAGATATGTTAGTTATGATGGATGTGGTTTTTAATCATACTTCAAGAGACAGTTTGCTTTTAAAAGAACATCCAGAATTCTTTTATAAAGACAAAAATGGTAATTTTTCTAATAAGTTTGGAGATTGGGCAGACGTTTATGACTTGAATTATACTAATAATCTACCATTAATCGACTACATCACCAATGTTTTAGAATATTACACTAATTTGGGGGTTGATGGATATCGTTTTGATGTTGCAAGTTTAATTTCTAGCGAATTTTATAAATATGCTTTTCCAAAGATTAAAAAAATTAATAAAAATACAATCTTTTTAGCTGAAGCTGTTGACCCAAGATTTGCAAATTTCATTCGTTCCAATTCTGGAAATTGTCTTTCAGATTCAGAACTTTACGAAGTTGGTTTTGACTTACTTTATAGATACTCAAATTATTTTATTTTTCAAGAATTCTTGAAAACAAAAGATACAAAATATCTCGATTACTATAAAAATACTTTTGTTTATGAAAACGTAAGTTTACCAAAAGATGCATTAAAAATTGATACACTTGAAAATCACGATATTCCAAGAATTGCATCATTTACAAATTATGATCCATTAAGAATGAATTTAAATGCTTATATTTTCTTTTTGAAAGGTCCTGGTTTTCTTTATGGTGGTCAAGAAACTAAAGAATATAAACTACCAAATTTATTCGATAAAGACGATATTTCAACGAAAATCTTAGATAATAATTACTTTAATTTTATAAAAAGATTAGTTGAACTTAAAAATGATAAATTGAATTTAGATTTAATTCAAAGTGATTCACTTGATGTTGATAAAAATATCTTAGCAATCAAAAACACATATGAAAATAATAAAGAAATTCTTGGCTTATTTAATATGAGTGAAAATCCAATCATAGTTAAATCAGAAATTTTAGTCGATGGAACATATAAAAATTTAATTACAGATGAAAAAATCATAATTCATGACAATACATTAAAACTTTCTGCGCCTTTATATCTTAAAAAATTAAGATAATCTATTATATTTTTTGTTTAAACTCTTGAATTTATTGATGATAAATTCATCTTTTAAATCACTTATAGTAATTCTATAACACCAGTTATTTTTATTGACCACACCTGGAAGATTCATTCTAGATCCTTTGTCTTTCATCAAAATATCTTGCATAGACAAAATGATACATCTAGCATTAGATTTATATAAAATATTTAGCAATTCATCGTATAAATATTTAATTGAAATTTTCTCTTTTGAAAATTCAAAATGCATCTTTTCAGCTAAAAATTCAACATTTTTAAAAAATTCTTCACTCCAACTCTCTTTAATAAAACCTTTTAAAGGAATTGAATCATGATTTGTTGAATAGGCAATAGTATAGGCATCATAATTTAAAGGATTATGGATATTTGAAGTCGATTCAGAAAATCCAAACACCAACATTCTTATATCTGGGAAACCACATTCTCTAATAAATTTTGAAACATGTTCATCTTTTAAACCAACACCTGCTGCAATAATTGGTAAATTCTTTTTATCTTTGAAAAAATCTAAACGAGGTCCTTCCATAAAAAAACCTTTTCGATTGTCCATAAATGAAAATGGCATTGCATAGAATTGATAAAAACCTCTAAAGTGATTAAGCATGATATAATCGAATAATTTTAAAGCCTTATTTATTCTTTCGTTCCACCATTTATAGTTATTAACTTTCATATAAGGCCAATCATAAAGCGGATTACCCCATCGTTGACCATGCTTATTATAAGCATCGCTTGGATAACCGCTAATATATTCTAAAGCGTTATTTTTACCAATCAAAAATAGGTCTGGATGAAAATAAAATTCGACACTATCGTAAGAAATATAATATGGAACATCACCCACTATTTTTATACCCTTGTTATTTGCATATTTTTTTAAAATTCTCCATTGTTTCAAAAAAATAAACTGGGTGAATAAGTGAAATTCATATTCTTTATAGTAGTTTTTCATTATGTAGTCTCGAACTAATGGAGTAAAAGTTCGAAATTCTAGCGACCAATCATACCATGCTTTGTTGTTATTTAAACCTTTCATGGTCATATATAATGCATATTCTTTATAATTTTCGTCATCTTTAATGCTTTTAAATTCATAAGAAGATTTATCAAAACGCTTATAGGCTTTATAAAGAATTTGTTTTCTAGTATCCCAAACAGCTTTATAATCGATCGATTCAGGGTTTTTACCAAACTTAATACCTCTTAAGTCACTTTTTTTAAGCAAACCTTCATCAATTAATAAATCTAGATCAATAAAAGCGATATTAAATCCAAAAGCACTATTTGTTTGATATGGCGAATTTGCAGGACCAGCTGGATTAAGTGGTAAAATTTCCCATCTTGAAAAACCACATTCATTCATCCAATCGATAAATTTATAGGCTTCTTTACCAATAGAACCGATTCCATATTTATTAGGTAAAGACGAAATATGTAAAAGTACACCGCTTTCTTTCATATCTTTAATTATCAATGTTTTTTCTTAAAAATCAAAACTTATATTGATTTTTATCTAGAAATAGTTGATTTTTTATTTAAAAATCTATTTATTTATGAATTTGTTAAGAATAAAATATCTTGTTTTTGGAAACGAGACCATTAATTTATGAAATTTTTCACTTCAATCAAAAATATCTTTAAACCAATTGACCTTACAAAAAGGAAAATTACAAAAAATATCATACTTTTCAGTATTCCTATTTTATTATCCTTACTTTTGCAGCAAGTTTATTTGATTACAGATGCTGCAATTACTGGACAAAATTTAAGTGCTAATGAGATTGCAGGAATTGGCGATGTTGGATGTTTAACCTATATTGTTATTGATTTTGGATTTGGTTGTTCAGCTGGTTTTAGTGCTGTAACTGCTAAAGCTTTTGGCGAAAATAATCCAGAAAAAGTTAAAAAATCATTCGCTATCCAATTAGTTTTAAATTTAATTATTGGAATAATTTTAACGGCGTTATCCTTGCTTTTAATCGATTTTATGTTAAGTTCAATTAACATCAATAAAGGCAATCCAATTTATGAATATGCATATACCTATATTTTTGTTTATTTTTTAGGCACTATTGCTATATTATTTTTTAATTTAATTAGTAGCGTTTTAAGATCAATTGGAGATTCATTTATCCCACTTGTATTTTTATTTATTAGCGTTGTAATCAATATTTTCCTTGATTTGGCATTCATTATTACATTTAAATGGGGTGTTTTTGGAACCGCTTTTGCAACAATTATTTCACAAGCAATTTCTGGAGTTCTATGTTTTTTATATTCTTATAGAAGATATGATGTTTTTAGAATTAAATTATCTGATTTAAAAATTGATTGGAAGTATGCTTATGAACATATCAAAAACGGCGTTCCACTTGGTTTACAATTTAGTGTTTTAGCAATTTGGATTATTATTATGCAGGGTGCTGTCGTTAATTTTGATCTTGCAAGTTCAGATTATACACAACCAGCTCAACTTGGTTATGGCGCAACAAATAAACTTGCAAATGCTTTAATGTGTGTCCCAAATGGTCTTGGAACGGCAATGCTTGCTTTTACTGGTCAAAATTATGGAGCAAAGGAATATCAACGAGTTAGAAAAGGTTGTACAAAAGCTATTTTACTTACAACCGTTGCTTGTATACTTATTAGCATCATAGGCTTACTTTTATGTATAAAAGGCAGTTATTTATATTTATTTTTAAGCCCAAATAACATCAATCAAAAAACGATAAAATATGCAACTTATTATATGTTTGCAAATATGCCTTTATATTTCTTTTTAGGATGGTTATTTATTGGAAGAAATGTTCTTCAAGGAATTGAAAAACCACTATTTCCATTTCTTGCAGGTGTTATTGAACTTGTAACTCGAGTCTTGGTATCTTTATTTTTGCCAAAACTTATAAATCCATCAAATCCAACAAGTGATTTATCTTATTTATTTTTAATGGCTGCTGATGTTCTTGCTTGGATTTTTGCAACAATTATTCTATTTACTGGTTTATTAAAATATATTTATTTCAATCCTTTATTTAAAAAACAAAAGAATTAGTAGTTTTTTAGTCGTTTTTACCTATAAATAAATTAATAATTTGTAACGAATTTAAGTTTTTCTAACTTAAATTCATTTTGTTATGAAATAGTCTTTATAAAGACTATAATATAGGAGAAAATCAAAGGAGAAATAATTTTTTATGTCTAAAGTAATGGCAGTTAATGCTGGAAGTAGTAGTTTAAAATTTAAATTATATGAAATGCCTGAAGAAAAAGTAATTTGTTCTGGAATTGTCGAACGTATTGGTCATGATGATGGAATTTTTACTGTTAAATTTAATGGCGAAGCAAATAAAGAGGTTTTACCAGTAAAAGATCACGCTTTTGCAGTTAAACTTGTAATGGATGCTTTAATTAAAGATGGAATTATTAAGTCTTATGATGAAATTAAAGCCACTGGTCATCGTATTGTTCAAGGTGGACCATATTTTTCAAAATCAGCAATTATTGATGAAGATGTTTTAAGTAAAATTGAATCATTAATTCCACTATCACCAAATCACAATGCTGCTGAGCTTACAGGAATTAGAGCCTTCCAAAGTGTTTTACCAAATACTCCTGGAATTTGTTCATTTGATACTGCATTTCACCAAACAATGGATGAAGTCGATAAAACTTTCCCAATTCCACAAGAATATACTAAGAAATATTTAATTTATCGTTATGGAGCACATGGAACAAGTCACAAGTATTTAAGCGAAGAGGGTTTAAAATATGTAAATAACGATGTTCACGCAAGAATGATTATTTGTCACTTAGGAAGCGGCGCTTCTATTACCGCTGTAAAAGATGGAAAAAGTGTTGCAACATCCATGGGATTAACTCCAACTGGTGGAATTATGATGGGAACAAGAACAGGAGATCTTGATCCATCCGTATTCTATTATGTTTGTAAACAAACAAATAAAGATGTTGAAACTGTTTTTCAAGAATTTAGCAAACAATCAGGATTAAAAGGCGTTTCTGGAATAAGTGATGACTCTAGAGATTTAGAAAATGCTGCTAACGAAGGAAATAAAGATGCAATTTTAACCAATAAATTATGGGCTAGAAGAGTCGCTGATTTTATTGGTCAATATTATGTTAGATTAGGCGGATGTGATTTAATTATTTTCTCTGCAGGAATTGGCGAAAATAGCGCTGATTATCGAAAACTTGTTTTAGATAATATTAAAGAAGCTCTTGGAATCGACTATGATGAAGCAAAAAATAATGAACTTCATGGTGGGAAAGAAGGCTTATTATCTACTGAAAAATCAAAAATTAAAGTTGCAGTAATCCCAACTAACGAAGAAGTCATGATTGCTCGTGACGCATACAATATGTTATTGAAATAAAGGATAAAAAAGATGGATTTTATAAAAGTTGAATTTAATAAGAACAAAAAATTCTATGGAGAGTTCTTAAAAAAAGTTAAAAAATATAAAAGAATTGTAATTTTTAGACACATTATGCCAGACTTTGATTGTCTTGGGTGTCAATTTGGTCTTGAAACTTGGTTAAAAGAAAATTTTAAAGATAAAGAAATTAAAACTGCTGGTGATAACCATGTTGTTTTTTCTGGAAAATTATTTCCAGAAGTTAATAAATTAAGCGATACTTATTTATCTAGTGAGCCATTTTTAGGAATTATTTGCGATGTTGGAGACAAAAAGCGAATTGCTGATCCACGTTTTGAAAAAGCTGATTATATCTTAAAAATTGATCACCATCCTTGTGATGAAGTGGTTTATGATGATTGCCTTGTTCAAACTGAAAAATCATCATGTTCAGAAATAATTGCAGCAATGCTTTTATATTTTGAAAAGAAAGGTTATACCTTATCTAAAAAAGCTTCCCACTATCTTTATATTGGAATGGTTGGAGACAATGGAAGATTCTTATTTGGCTCCACTTCTCCTTTTACATTAGAAATTGGTGCAGAACTTTTAAACAAAGGAATTGACCTTGTAAAACTCTATGAAGGAATGTATACAAAAGATTTAAATTCGCTCGAATTTATTAAATTTGTTATTTCAAATTATAAAATTACAAAACATGGAGTTTGTTATTATGTTTTGACTCAAGATGATTTAAATAAACTTAAATTAACTTGTGATCAAGGTAAAGAATATGTAAATTTCTTTTCAAATTATGAAGGAATTAATATTTGGATTTCAGTTACTGAAGATATCACTGAACCTTGTTTTAGAGTTTCCTTAAGAAGTAGAAATTATAGAGTAAATCAAGTAGCAAAAGAATTTAAAGGCGGAGGACATGCCCAAGCTGCTGGTGCACAAATTAAAGATTTAAGTGAGCTTCCAGCTCTACTTGAAAGACTAGATGAGGTCGTAATTAAAGGAGAAAAATAATGTATTTTCCACTCCATTTACATAGCGAATATTCATTTTTAGAGAGTGGCATTTTGCTTGAAAAACTTTTCGACTTTTTAAAGTCAAACAATGTTACCTACGTTGCTTTAACTGACAAAAATGTCCTAATTGGTTTTCCAAAATTTAGTAAACTCGCTAAAAAATATGATATTAAACCTATTTTTGGAATGGATTTAACTCTTGATGAAGAAATTTTCACATTACTTATTCAAAACGAGGAAGGCTATAAAAATCTAATTAAACTTTCACTTCTTGTTAATCAAAATTGCCTTACTCTAAATGATTTAAAAGCAAATTCAAACGGGTTAGTCATTATTCTAAACTCAGCGTCGCCTTTATTTTCAAATATCGACGATGAATTTAAAAGAAAGATATTTAATATTTCAAAAGGATTTAATGTCGATAATTTCTATATTGGTTTAGAGTTTTGCGATAACAACAAAATTCCACATTATGAATTAATAAGAAATTTTCTCGAACATTTCGCATATAAAACAATTGCTAACCCACTTATTAAATATTTTAAAAAAGAAGATGCGGTTGTTTTAGATATCTTAAATGCCATCAAAAATAACACCAAGCTTGATATAAATTATTTACCAAACATTAGTTGCTATCACATAAGAAACAATGATGAGCTCAAAAAGTTTTATTCTTTATCGGAATTAAATGAGATTAGTAATGTTGTTAGTAAAATTGATTTTAATTTTGATCAAAAACGTGGTGAAATGCTTCACTATCCTCTTGAAGATGAAGAAACTAATTCTTCTAAAGAATTAGTTATAAAAATTAAAGAAGGATTAGTAAAAAGAAATATAAGTTTAGAAGATAACGAAGTTTATCGAAATCGTTTAAATTATGAATATAGCGTTATAAAAAAGATGGGCTATTGCGATTATTTTTTGATTGTTCAAGACTATGTTAATTTTGCAAAAAATAATAATATTAGCGTTGGTCCAGGAAGAGGCTCAGCAGCAGGATCTTTAATTTCTTATGTTTTAAATATTACTGATGTCGATCCTATTAAATATCATTTACTTTTTGAAAGATTTTTAAATCCAATGCGTCAATCAATGCCAGATATTGATATTGATTTTAGTGATACAAAAAGAGGTCTAGTCATTGATTATTTAAAAAATAAATATGGTCAAGATCGAGTAGCAAATATATTAACTGTCCAAACTTTTGGAGCAAAACAATCTTTAAGAGACCTTGGAAGAATTTATGATTTAAGAGATAGCGATATTTCTTACCTTACAAAATTAATCGTTGAAAAAAATAATCAACAAGTAAAATTGATTGATGTTTACAATAAAAATCCTAAATTTAAAACAGAAATTGAAGACGATAGTAAACTCAAAACAATTTTTGAAAGAGCCTTATTAATTGAAGGTTTAGGAAGGCAAAAAGGAATTAATGCCGCCGGTATTGTTTTAAATAACACTTCGCTTTCAAATTCAATTCCACTATTCAAAGAAGAATTTGGTTTAATAACTCAATTTGAAAAAGATTATCTAGAAGACGAAGGTTTTTTAAAGATGGATATTTTAGGTTTAATTAACCTTACAACTATCGATAATTGCATTCAATTAATTAAGAAAAATCAAAATGTTGATGTCGATATTAAAAATATTGATTTAAACGATCCAAAAATTTATGAACCTATTAAAAATGATTTAACAATTGGTCTTTTCCAACTTGATACTAGCGCTGCGAGTAGCGCTCTTGATTCATTTAAACCTCAAAATTTTAATGAATTAACTGCTTTTATTTCACTTGATAGACCAGGACCAAGAATTAATTTAGATGCTTTTTCAAGAAGATTAAATAAAAAAGAAAAAGTAACCTATCTTGATAATGCCTTAATTCCAGCTTTAAAAGATACTTATGGAATATTCATTTATCAAGAACAAATCATGATTGCATCACAAGATTTTGCTGGTTTTAGTTTTGCTGAAGCCGATAATTTAAGGAAAGCTTGTGCTAAAAAGATTAAGTCAAAAATGGATGAGATGAAATCTAAATTTATAACTGGTGCTCTTAAAAAAGGACATAAAATCCAAACAATTAACGCCGTTTATAATTTAATTTCAAAATTTGCAGAATATGGATTTAATAAATCTCATGCCGTTGCTTATGCAATGATTACTGCTCAAACTTTATATTTAAAAACCTATTATCCATTAGAATTTTACGCATCAATTCTTGATTCTCAAATAAGTAAAAATGATGAAAAACTATCAAAATATATTAGTGAACTTAAAAAAGTTGGTATTGCTTTAAAGTGTCCGGACATAAATATTTCAAGAAATTCTTATGTTATTAAAAACAATAATATTTATATGCCTTTTGATGCAGTTAGCACTATTTCTGGCAATCTTCCACGATTAATCGTTGAAGAAAGAGACAAAAATGGTTATTTTAAAGACTTCTTTGATTTTGTTTGTAGAATGAGTGCTGAAGATAGCAAAATTAGCGAAGCTCAAGTTTCAAAATTAATTGATGCCGGAACCTTTGATTCATTAATGGACAATCGTCAATCATTAAAAAAGACCACACCAAGAGCTTTTGAAATGGCTGTTTTTGGAAGAAATGGCCCAAGTTTATTTGATGAAGGATTTAGCCCATATTATGATGAAGCCGAAGATAATCTTGACATAAGACTTGAACTTGAAAAACAAGTTTTAGGGGTTATTTTAAGCGATTCACCATTTAGAAAATATCTTAATAAGAAAAATTTAGAAGATTTAAAACTAAAAAAATTTGATGAACTCAAAGAAAATCAAACTGCTAATCTTTTAGTTTTATTTATTAGTGCTAGAAAAATTGAAACTAAAAATGGAAAATCAATGTGTTTTTTAAATGTTGCTGACGAATATAGAAATATTGATGTAACTGTTTTTTCCAATACTTATGAAAATAATATTATGACAATTAATAGTTTAAAGAAGAATGATGCGATCATCATAAATGGAAAATTATCTAGAAATTATAAAAATGATAGATTAAGTTTTGTTTTAAATTCTATAGAAAAAATTGAGGTATAGATATGTCAAAAATTGTTATTATTGATGGAAATAGTTTACTTTTTAGAGCTTTTTACGCCACAAGTTTTAAGGATACCCCACTACTTAAAACTAGTTATGGCGTTCCAACAAATGCGATTGTTGCTTTCTCAAACATGTTGGTTAATATTTTAAAAACTCTTCAACCAAACGATGGAATTTTTGTCGCTTTTGATAAAGGCGCCCACACTTTTAGACATAAAGAATTTAAAGATTATAAAGCAAATAGAAAACCTGCTCCCGAAGAACTTCATTTACAAATGCCTATCGCAAGAGAACTTTTAAAATCTCTTTCAATTGCCTACTATGAATCGGATGAAATTGAAGCCGACGATATTGCGGGAGTTATGTCAAAAGAGGCTTCAAATGATGGATATAATGTCGAAATATATACTAGCGATCGTGATTATCTTCAATTAATTAATGATAAAGTAACTATTAAACTTATTAAAAAAGGCTTAAAAGATATCCATAATTTAGATGAAACAACATTTAAAAATGAATATGGAATTGAGCCTATTCAAGTTACCGATTTAAAAGGACTACTTGGAGATTCAAGCGATAATATCCCAGGAATCCCAAAAGTTGGTGAAAAAACTGCTCTCACTTTAATTAAAGAACATGGAAATTTAGAAAACATTATTGAATATGCAAAAACTCAAAAAAGTAAGGTTTGTGAATCAATTGTTTCAAACCAAGATATTGGAAGATTCTCTAAAAATTTAGCAACAATAAGATGTGATGAACACGTATCTTTTACCGTAGAAGAAACAATTTATCATGGTTATAATTTTGATTCAATAAGTCAATTTGCTACAAAATATGAACTTAAATCATTAGTAAATAAACTTCCAAAAGATCTCAATTTGAAAAAAGAAGAAACTAAAAAAATTGAATACGAAGAAGTTAATTCCTTTGATGATTTGGAACTTAATGATGGTTTTGGTCTCGCAATTGATTATGATAAAAAAGAAAATTATCACCAAGCAATTTTATTTGGCCTTGCAATCTCAATTTCAGGCAATAACTACTATATAAGCAAAGAAAGTTTGTTAAAAGATAAAAAATTTATCGGCATTTTAGAAAATAAAGAAATCAAAAAATATTGTTTCAATTATAAAACTATTGTTTGCTTATTAAATAATATAAATATCAAAATTGATGGCTTATATTTTGATTTATTATTAGCAAATTATTTATTAAATTCATCAATTAAACCAGATTTTGAATCAGTCATGGATTTTAAAAAAATTGATACTTCATATTTATATGAAGAAGAAAGTCTTTTTAATACTTGTAATGCAAAATTAACAGCCGCTATGGCCTATTATTCAATTTATTTATATAAAGATATAATTTTTGATCTTAAAGAAAAAGATCAATATGATTTACTTTATTCAATTGAACAACCATTAACAATAGTTCTTTCTAAAATGGAAATTGAAGGTTTCCCAGTCGATAAAAATATCCTTTTAGAATTTAAAAAAGATTATGAAGAAAAATTACACGAATTAGAAGAAGCAATTTATACGTTAGCAGGTGAAAAATTCAATATATCTTCTCCTAAACAACTTGGAAACATTCTTTTTGAAAAATTAAAACTTGCCGGAAATAAAAAAGGCTCAACTTCTATTGAATTTTTAAAAGATTTAAAGAAAGAACATCCAATTGTTGAACTTGTTTTAGAATATAGAAAATATGCAAAATTAATTTCAACTTATATTGATGGAGTCGTTGTTTTTATTCATGATGATGATAAAATTCATTCAACATTTAATCAAGCAAGTACCACTACTGGAAGGCTTTCTTCTAGTGAACCAAATTTGCAAAACATTAGCGTAAGAGATGAAGAATCTAAATCGATTCGTAAAGCTTTCTATTATAAAAATAATGATTATTACATACTTTCTCTTGATTATTCCCAAATTGAATTAAGAATTTTAGCCCATCTTTCAAATAGCAAAACTTTGATTGATATCTTCAATAATGGACACGATGTTCATAGCGAAACTGCTAAAAAAATCTTCCATATTGAGGGAAGGGAGCCAACTTCGCTTGAAAGAAGGAAAGCTAAAGCAGTTAATTTTGGGATTATTTACGGGATCAGTGACTATGGTCTTGCAGAACAAATCAATGTTTCTCAAAAAGAAGCTAAAGAAATAATTACAAGTTTTTATAATGAATTTCCAGAAATCGGAGCCTACCTTGATTCACTTGTAGATTTTGCAAAAACTCATGGTTACGCCACAACAATGTTTAATAGAAGAAGATATTTAGAGGAAATTAATGATCCAAATTATCAGGTTAGAGAATTCGCAAAAAGAGCCGCTATGAACGCACCTATTCAGGGTTCAGCAGCTGATTTAATTAAAATTGCAATGATTAAAATTGATGAAGAATTAACTAAAAACCACTATTCATCAAGACTAATTTCTCAAATTCACGATGAAGTTATTTTAATGGTTACTAACGAAGAAAAAGATAAAGTAAGAGTGTTGGTATCGAACATAATGGAAAATTGTGTTAAATTAAAAGTGTCTTTAAAAGTTGATGGAGGTTATGCCAAATCTTGGTTTGATGCTAAATAAATATGCCTGAATTACCAGAAGTTGAAACAGTTAAAAACATATTATTGCCATTGATTAAAAATAAAACTATCGACGATGTCGAAGTTTATTTTGATCGACTAGTTTTAAGCAATCTTGATGATTTTAAAACTAAACTTCAAGGTCAAACAATAATTGACCTTAAAAGATATGGAAAATATTTGTTCTTTTTCTTAACGAATGATTTAGTTTTAATAAATCATTTGAGAATGGAAGGAAAATGGCGGTATATCGATAAAAATTCGGCAAAAAGAAATAAATACACTACTGCTTTATTTGATTTTAAAGATGGAACTTCACTTGCTTTTGATGATACAAGGAAATTTGGAATAATGTATTTATCAACTATTGATAAATATAAAAATCTAGAAATGATTAAAAAATTAGGGGTTGAACCATTCGAAATAACTCCAAATATGTATTCTGAAATTAAAGAAAAATTAAATAAAAATAAATGCATAAAAGAGCTTTTGCTTGATCAAACTATTTTTTGTGGAATAGGAAATATTTATGCAGATGAAATAAATTATGCTTCTAATATTTCTCCATTTAAAAAAGGTAAGGATTTAACATTAGACGAAGTTCAAAAAATATGCATCAATGCTAAGAAAATTTTAAAAGATGCTATTAAATGCGGTGGCTCTACTATTCATTCGTTTCATCCTAGCGAAGGAGTAGATGGAAGAATGCAAGGGCATTTAAAGTGTTATGGAAAAGAAGGACAAGTTTGCCCAATTTGCGGAACTAAATTCCATAAAACTTTTATTAATGGAAGAGGAACGACTTATTGCCCAAATTGCCAAATTGACCCTTCAATTAAAAAAGCAATTGGAATAACTGGACCTATTGGGTCTGGAAAATCAACGGTTTTAAAATATCTAAAAAGAAAGGGCTATGTCGTAGTTTCTTGTGATGAATTGGTTCATGAATTGTATAAAATACCTTATATTTCAGTAAAAGTTAGCAAAATTCTTGGAGCCCCTTTTGCAATTGAAAACAAAGAAATCACAAGAAACGCAAGACAAATTATGATTTCTGATATTGATAAGAAAACTAGAGTTGAAGATTTCATCTATCCAATTTTAGAAAGTCGTTTAATTGAATTAATAAAAGAAAATGAAAAGATTGCAATTGAAACTCCACTTCTTTTCAAAGCCCATTTTGAATTCATGTTTAAAAAAATAATAGTTTTAAAATTAAGTGATGAAAAACAAATTGAAAATTTAAAGAATAGAGGCGATGATGTTTATGCTGCAAAATTACTAAATTTTGACTATTCTTATAAAAATATTGATTCAATTTGTATTATAGAAAACAATTCTACCTTAGAAAATTTATACAAAAAAATAAATGAGGTTCTTTAATATAAACTAGATTTACTTGTTACAATTTCTTCTTTTATCATAGATTTCAAAAGTTTTGAGAGTTGTTTAACCTTTATATCAGTCCCATCTTTGCCATATTTTGAATAAAGAGAAATTATTTCATCTATTGAAAAATCACTCGTAAAAATCGTTGTCTTTTTGTTTGATGCCCTGGCAAGTAAAATTGGAAGAACGATGTTTTCTTTTACGATATTGTTTATATATTCGTTTCCAAATCCATCAAGGACAAGTACATGAGCTTCTTTTAACATTTCCATTCGTTTATTGAAGTCAGTTTTGTCATTAAAAAATAGATCTTGAAGTTCTTTGATTCTTGTTTGGCAATCAATAAATGCAAGATTATTAGATCCTTTGTTGGCACTAGCATTTATTAAAGCAATTGAGCAAAAAGTTCGACCACTTCGAATTGCACCAGTTATATAAATCCAATTTTTATCTTTTACTTGCTTTTTAATTTTTGCTTTTAATGTGATGTTATCAACATTTTTTAGTGTTACTTTATCAAAAGAATCAGGATAGTCTTTAAATAAAAATTTTGATTGAAAATCCATATAATTTTGATAAGCAGGAAGAAGGTATCTTTCCCTTGTTAGTTGGCCATCAACAAGTTTTAAATTATATCCATATTGGACACCACTTTCATTGATATCGTCGATAGTTTTTAATTTTTGCCACTCTAAATAATCATTATAATAAGCATTGCAACTTCCAATAAATTTTTTAATTGATAAATCTTCAAAACCATTATTTAAAAGAAGGCCATAAAAATCAGGATTTTTTTTGATTTTGAAAAAACACTCTTCTTCATAATCATTTAATTCATCATTACTTACATTTAAAGCTTTTACTTTTTCCATCATAATAAATTACCAACATCATCATCACTTATATCATCATCCAAATTGCTTTTATTTTCATTATTTTTTGTAACATTATTAAAACTTTTGTTACTTAAATTACGATTTGCACCCATTTTATCGGTACTATTTTTGTTTTCTTTTTGATTATACAAATAATCGTAAGCCTCTAAAGCTGAATTAATATTTTTTCTTTTCATTGATGAGGCAACTTTTTCAATGTATTTTTTTAATAATTTTCCATCTAACTTTGTTAGTGTATATTCAATAAGTACATTGATGACACCATCGGAAAATCCCATATTTTGCGATAGAAAATCTAAAATATTTAAATCTGCCAAAACAGGTTCAACACCATTTTGTTTATTTTTCAAAAAAATACGTGGGCTAGTTGCTTCATAAGAATTTATTTTTGATGCAAATGATGTTTTAGAAGAGACTAAATTCTTGTTTTTTCTTTGATTGTAAGCTTTATATTTTGAAATTTCGATTTTGCATCTTTTATTACAATATTCATAATCAACCTTTTCTGATGCAGGATTATCAAATCGGTATCCATCAATCATGATATAACCAATAATATTTTCATTTAAACCATAAAGAGTTCCAAGTCGATGCATTTCTTTTATATCATCTTTTGTGAATTCTTTAATATCTATATTTGATTTTGTTGCGATAAATTCAATTAATTTTGTATCATCAAAATTATCATTTAATTCATTTTTATTATCACAAATTAAATCAATTTCGTCTTTTTCATTATATTTTTCGCTGTTTTTGCTTATTAATTGAAAAGATTCATTAACCCCAGCGCTAATGTCAATATATTTTGAAAAATCTATCGGATCAATTTCATAATATTTCATTATTTTTAATGCATTATTATAACCAACTTTACTGATAAATAATTCTTTTAAAATGGAGTTTTCAAAAAAGTCATTTGGATTTAAAACAGCTTTTAAAACAAATACATAGTGATCGTTATTTTCAAGAGTTTGTAAAAGTCCAATTGATTCCAGATTTCTTTTGTTTTCTAAAAATTCTGAAACTTTCAAATGAGTTTTTTTAACTAAATAATCAATTTTTTGCTCTTTTTCACCTAAAAAATACTCATTTACTAAAAATTCATAAATAAATAAAGATTTGTAACCAATTATTGGTAAATAGAGGTTATACAAAAATTGATTATCATTATTTGATAAAACACCTCTTCTTTTTAAACTATAACTTGCGTCCAAAGTAAACATATTAGTTATAATTATAAACTAAAAGAAAGTTATAAAAATAACTTTTTTATTTTTTGAAATTATTCTTCAATAAGCAAATAAAATAACTTATATATCAATTAAAGATTTTATATTATAATATCACACGAAAGAAGGTATCTTTATGGTTAAAAAAATAGGTATTTTAGCAAGTGGGGGCGATGCTCCAGGAATGAATTGTGCGATGATTGGCGCAATCAGAGCTGGTTATAAACTTAATAAAAAAATGTATGTCATAAAACATGGCTATTATGGCTTAGTTCATGACGAAATCGAAAAAGTTGATAAAGATTATGCAAAATATAGTGCTTCACTTGGTGGAACAGTTTTAAAAAGTGCTCGTTTACCAGAATTTAAAAATCCAGAAGTTCAAAAACAAGGTATTGAAAATCTTAAAAAACATGGAATAGATGCACTTATTGTAATTGGCGGCGATGGAAGTTATATGGGTGCTAAAAAATTATCTGAACAAGGTATAAATTGTATTGGACTTCCAGGAACAATTGATAATGATATTTCTTCAACCGATTATACAATCGGTTTTGATACTGCTTTAAATACCGTAGTTCACTCAATTGATGCTATAAACGATACAATGAGTAGTCACAATAGATGTGGAGTTATCGAAATTATGGGCAATAAATGTGGTGATTTAACTTTATTTGCAGGTATTGCAACTCATGCTGATTTTATTATCACTAACGATCTTCCAGTAAATATTGATGAATTAATCGAACAATTAAAAGAACTTAAAACCACAAATCCAGATCACGTCACTATTTTAGTAAGTGAAAAATTATTAGATACTAAAGCACTTGTAGATAGAATTCAAAATGAAACTGGATTTGATACTCGACTTGATATTTTAGGCTACATTCAAAGAGGGGGTCGCCCAAGTGCTATGGAAAGATTTAATAGTACAAGAATGGGTGCCTATGCAGTTAAATTGCTAGATGAAGGTATTGGAGGCGTTTGTGTTGGAATTGTAAATAACAAGCTCCACTACAAAGATATTTATGAAGCTTTAGCCACTCCAAGAGATAAACACGAAGATTTATACGAAGATTTTGAATTAATAAAATAAGGAGTTAACTGTGATTAAGCGCAATATTTCCAAAAATACTAAGATTGTTTGTACGATTGGTCCTGCTTCCGATACAAGAGAAATGTTAAGAGATCTTGTAAAATGTGGGATGAATTGTATGCGTCTTAATTTTTCTCACGGAACCTATGATGAACATTTAGACAAATTAAACAAAGCTCGTGAACTCGAAAAAGAAGGTGTTTTTATATCTGTTATGCTTGATACAAAAGGTCCTGAAATTCGTTGTCATGATATGAAAGATGGCCTAATTCCAGTTAAAAAAGGTCAAATTATTAGAATAGCAATGAAGGAAGTTTTAGGAACTCCTGAAAAAATCAGTGTTAATTTCCCTGGTTTATATAATGATTGTGTTGTTGGAAATCATATTAAATTTGATGATGGGAAACTTGATTTAATTGTTAGAGATAAAGATGAAACAAATAAAGAACTTGTTTGTGAAGCTCTTGATAGTCATAATCTTGGAAGTAAAAAAGGTGTCAACTGCGTTGGTGCTAGACTTTCAATGCCATTCATGAATGAGAAAGATAAAAAAGATTTAATTTGGGGTTGTGAACATAATGTCGATTTTATCAGCGCTTCTTTTGTTTCTTCCAAAGAAGATGTTGAAGAAATTAGAGCACTTTTAAAAGAACAAGGTCATCCAGAAATTAAAATAATTTCTAAGATTGAAAATGTCATCGCTTTATCACATATTAAAGAAATTGTAGATGCAAGCGATGGAATTATGGTCGCAAGAGGTGATTTAGGAGTTGAAATACCTCCAGAAGAAGTTCCAATTATTCAAAGTGATCTCATCGCTCTTTGCAGAAAAGAAGGGAAACCTGTCATCACTGCTACTCAAATGCTCGATTCAATGTGTCATAGCCCAGTCCCTACAAGAGCTGAGGTAAGTGATGTTGCAACAGCTATCATGGAATCTAGTGATTGCGTCATGTTAAGTGGCGAATCAGCAAGCGGGGAATATCCAAAAGAAGCATGTTTAATGCAAACAAGAATTGCCTCAACCATGGAAAAGCAACTTGATTTTGAACAACTTGCAAAAGAGGCCTATGATTCAAGCAACAAAAATAATAACGATGCAATCGCAAATTCTATTGCAAATACTGCAAAACTTATTAACGCAAAATTAATTGTTAGTTTTACTGAAACTGGAAATTCAAGTCGAAGAATTAGTAAAGCAAGACCATGTTGTCCTATTTTATCGATTAGCAACAAAGAAAAAACTTGCTTGCAAAATTCACTTTATTGGGGAATTTATTCAGTCTATATTCCAACTAAAATGCCAGATTTTATCGAGGAAATGGAAGTTCTTGCAATATATTATGCAAAACAACTTGGTATAAATCCTGGTGATCCAATCATTATTAGTGGCGGAACGCCAACTGGAGCTGGAAAAACTAACTTCATGAGAATTATCCAACTTCCAGAAAATCGTAATGTTGATTAAGTAAATATTGATTTAGTTTTAAATAAGATTATTATATTTATAGCGATGAGGAAGAAACGATTATTAATCTTTCTTTATTAGAGAGGGAAACAAATGCTGAAAGTTTCCTTAAAGAAAATTAATAGTTACCACTTCTGAGCAAAGGTTAGAATTTATCCTTAAAATTTTAAACTAAGTGATAGAAGAAATTTCTTCTATAACTAAGGTGGTACCGCGTAAATTACGTCCTTAGAATTATATTTCTAAGGACTTTTTTATACTTATGAAAGGAGAGATTATGAAATTATTAGTTGATGAAAAAGAAATCGAAGTTAAAGATGATGCTAATGGAATGGATGTTGCTCTTTTGCTTGATAAAGACAACAAGAAAAAAGTAATCGCTTATAAAGCGGATGGGAAAGATTATGACCTTTTTCAAAAAATTCCTGCTGGAAGTAAAAATTTTGAATTAATTACTAATACCTCTGGCGAAGCTTTTCATATTTTAAATCATTCTACTAGTCACTTAATGGCGCAAGCAATCCATGCTTTATGGCCAGAGGCTTTGTTTACCATTGGTCCTGCAATTGAAGATGGATTTTATTATGATGTCGATTTTAAAGATTATGTTTTAAAACAAGAAGATATTGCAAAAATCGAAGCAAAAATGAAAGAATTTTCTAAAAAAGATGAATATATTATTAGAGAAAATGTTTCAAAAGAAAAAGCTCTCGAACTTTTTAAAAATAATCCATATAAAATTGAATTAATCAATGAATTAGAAGATGACAATATTTCAATTTATAAACAAGGTAATTGGTTCGATTTATGTTTAGGAGTTCATGTTCCTTCAACTGGCTACATTAAGCACTTTAAACTTGAAAATATTGCTGGCGCTTATTGGAGAGGCGACTCTAACAATAAACAATTAACAAGAATTTATGGGATTTCTTGTTTTACAAAAGAAGAATTAGAACATAGACTTCACTTAAAAGAAGAAGCCAAAAAAAGAGATCACAGAAAACTTGGTAAAGATTTAGGATTATTCATGATTAGTGAATATGGCCCAGGATTCCCATTTTGGCTCCCAAATGGTTGGACTTTAAGACGAAATATTGAGGCTTGGTGGTATGATATTCAAGATAAATATGGCTATCAAGTTGTCAATACTCCAATAATTTTAAGTAAAGAACTTTGGATTACTAGCGGACATTGGGATCACTACAAAAAGAACATGTACACTACCAAAATTGACGACAAAGAATATGCCATCAAACCAATGAATTGCCCAGGTTCTATTCTTGTTTACAATTCAAGCATTCATTCTTATAAAGATTTACCTTGTAGAATTGCCGAAATGGGACTTGTCCATCGTCATGAAGCAAGCGGAGCTTTAAATGGTTTATTTAGAGTTAGATGTTTCACTCAAGATGATGCTCACATTTATTGTAGAGAAGACCAATTAGAGTCCGAAATTAAAACTTTAATCGGTCTATATAATTATTGCTACACTCTTTTTGGACTCGATTATCGAATTGAACTTTCAACAAGACCAGAAAAAGACTATATAGGCGACATCGCCTTATGGAATAAATCCGAAGAAATCTTAAAAGAAGCTTGCCTTGCAAGTGGCAAAGAATTCAAAATTAATCCAGGCGATGGCGCCTTCTATGGTCCAAAACTTGACTTTAAATTAAAAGATTGTATGGGTAGAGTTTGGCAATGTGGCACTATTCAACTTGATATGAACTTGCCAATGAGATTTGGTTGTTACTATATAGATAAGGATGGAAGTAAAAAACAACCTATCATGCTTCATAGAGCAATGCTTGGAAGCATTGAAAGATTTATTGGAATTATTACTGAAAACTTTGGTGGAGCTTTCCCAACTTGGTGCACTCCTATTCAAATTAAAGTTTTACCAGTTAACAATAATTATCATTTTGATTATTGCAATAAACTAGTTGAAACCTTAAAAGACCACAAATTTAGAGTCCAAATGGATGCTTCTGAAGAAAAACTTGGTTATAGAATTAGAAATTCTCAAATGTTAAAGATTCCATACACTCTTGTAATTGGCGATAACGAAGTCAAAAATAACACCGTTACTTATAGAAAATATGGAACAACTAACCTTGTTAGCGTCTCAATTGATGAATTTATTAAGATGATCAATGAAGAAGTTGAATCAAAAGCAATGCTTATTGATCCAAAAAAATCAGTTTTATAAAATTTGCGTATAAGAAAAAATTCTTCTTATAAAAAATGGACAAATAGAGCGATCTATTTGTCCATTTTTATTAGTCAAAATTTTAATTTTCAAGCATGACTTTTAAAACTTTATCAAAATCGGTTGATTGAGGATATTTATTGACATCATAAATTTTTATCCACATCATTTTACCTTCACTTGAAGAAGATAAATTTCCACTATATTTTTTAGTTTTATATAGCATGGCAAGATGTCTTTTGCGATCTTTAACGATATTCCATTCGTAAAATCCGCAAAAATGTAAATCTTTAATTTCTAATCCGGTTTCTTCTTTTATTTCTCTTATACAAGACTCTTCAATAGATTCATCAAATTTTACATGACCTCCAGGAAAATTTATCCCTGGCCAATCTTTTGCAAGACGATTTTGAACAAGAATATTTTCACTATCGTCATATATCATCACCATGTTTGTTAAGATAATTTCGTTATTCATTTTAAAAAATGACATAGTTAATCTATGTCATAATTACTAATTATTTACTATTTTTTAGCTTTTCCTTGATTTGCAACTGCTGCCATAGCTTTTGCGATGGCTTCTTGGTCACCCAAGTAACGTTTTCCTAAGACATGTAAATTTTCGTCTAAATCATAAACTAAAGGAACACCAGTTGGAATATTTAACGAAATAATGTCTTCATCGCTAATATTTTCTAAGAATTTAACTAATGCTCTTAAACTATTTCCATGAGCAGCAATAATTACTTTTTTGCCATTTAAAATTTGAGGTTTAATTTCGCTTTCAAAATAAGGAACAACTCTTTCCACAGTGTCTTTTAAACATTCTGTTCTTGGTAATAATTTTGGATCAACATCTCTATATGGAGCTTGTAAGGCTGGATTACGTGGATCATCTTCTTCAACAGCTGGAGCTGGTACATCATAACTTCTTCTCCATAATTTAACTTGTTCATCGCCATATTTTGCAGCGGTATCAGCTTTATTTAATCCTTGAAGAGCGCCATAATGCTTTTCATTTAATTTCCATGATTTATAAACAGGAATAAATTCTTCTTCAAGTCCAGCAAGAACATAATTCAATGTATGAATTGCTCTTCTTAAATAAGAAGTATAGGCTACATCAAAAGAAAATCCTTCTTTCTTTAATAAAAGACCAGCGTTACTTGCTTCTTTTACACCTTTTTCACTTAAATCAACATCGGTCCATCCAGTAAATAAATTAAGTTTATTCCATTCAGATTCACCATGTCTTATAAGAACTAATTGAAATTTTTCAGACATAATTTTCTCCTTTTTCAACATTCATATTTTATAAAGTTTTAGGATAAATTTAAAGCATTTAC